>JACZCY010003457.1_pt1 | contig 19744 bp, 28 predicted proteins | sample 8641821 | NCBI WGS metagenome assembly JACZCY01 (sample SAMN15324609, study PRJNA640507) | soil metagenome | isolation source: intercropping sugarcane | place: China: Luxin town, Laibin City, Guangxi Province | collected 2019-07-25 | depth 10cm m | reverse complement strand
TTGCCGAAGTTTGTGAAGGTGATGCCGGTGGATTACAAGCGAGTCTTGGAAGAACGGAAACGCAAAGCGAGCGCAGTCCATTAGCTCGCGTTTGCACGCTATGAGGCTGAGGGCCGAGTGAAGGGCAGCGCATTTCTTTTCAGTCCTCAGTCCTAAATCCGCAGTCCTGGAGAGAAGATGGGTGACCCCAAAGGTTTCATGAAATACGCCCGTGAGGGCCCGAAGCGCAAGCCGATCGAGCTGCGTGTGCTCGATTGGAAGGAGATGTACGAGCCGATCTCCGAGGACAAGCTGAAGACCCAGGGTGCACGCTGCATGGATTGCGGGGTGCCGTTTTGCCAAGGCCACACCGGCTGCCCGGTCGTGAATTTGATTCCAGAATGGAACGATCTTGTCTATCGCGGTCGTTGGAAGGATGCGCTGAAAGCTCTGCATACGACGAACAATTTCCCCGAGTTCACCGGCAGGCTCTGTCCGGCGCCCTGTGAGGGGGCTTGTGTGCTGGGTATCAATGAAGATCCGGTCTCCATCCGCATCATCGAATGGAACATCGTCGATCGTGGCTTCAACGATGGACTCGTGACCCCGATCTTGCCGTTGGTCAAGACGGGGAAAACGGTGGCAATCGTCGGTTCCGGTCCGGCTGGGCTTGCCGCCGCACAACAGCTGGCACGGACTGGCCATGAGGTCACGGTCTTCGAAAAGGCCGATCGCATCGGCGGCTTGCTTCGCTACGGTATTCCTGATTTCAAGATGGAGAAGTGGGTCATCGACAGACGGCTGGAACAAATGAAGGTCGAAGGGGTGAAATTTCAAACCGGTGTCGTGGTCGGTCAAGATATGACCGGTGAACAGTTGCGGCAACAGTTTGATGCGGTAGGCCTCACAATGGGTGCTGAACAGGCGCGTGAGTTGCCGATTCCCGGCCGTGAGTTGAAGGGTGTGCATCTTGCGATGGAATATCTCACCCAGCAAAATAAGCGTACGGCCGGCATCCCGTTCAGCGATGAACCGATCACGGCAAAGGGTAAACGGGTGGTTATCATCGGCGGAGGCGATACGGGATCTGACTGTCTCGGCACCGCGCACCGTCAAGGCTGTCTCGAAGCGCATCAATTTGAATTGCTGCCGGAACCACCGCCGGAGCGCTCCGAGTCGACCCCCTGGCCGCTCTGGCCGATGCAGCTGCGCACGTCACATGCTCATGAAGAAGGCTGTGATCGGCAGTGGAGTGTCTCCACCACGAAGTTTACCGGTCACGATGGTCATGTCACCAAACTGCATGGGTATCGCGTACAGTTCAACAACGGCAAATTCACCCCTGTTCCCAACACCGATTTCGAGATGAATGTCGACCTGGTTTTGTTGGCCATGGGATTCACCGGACCGGTGAAGAATGGCCTGCTCGACGACCTGGGCGTAAAGTACGATGCGCGCGGGTCGGTAGTAGTGGACGAGAACTTCATGACCAACCTTGATGGCGTCTTCGCCGGCGGCGACACCAAGCGCGGGGCGTCACTCATCGTCTGGGCCATCGCCGAAGGGCGCAAGATGGCGGCGGGGATAGACTGGTATCTGCGGGCGGGGAAATCGGCGAAGGTGGCGGTGAAATGACGAAGAAAGACGCGAAAGCCTACGGAGACCGATGGCGTAGGGTGAATCAAGTTATCGCTGATGAATTACGGCATACTCCGCCAGAAATAAAATTTAGAAAAATGGATGCTGCCTATAGGATCGCCGCTGGGTTGGGCCTTCTCCCACGGATAAAAGGGTTCAAGCAGGAGTCTGAACGACGTCAGTGGCTACTGCTAAAGACAACGGCCCTGTAAAGTTATCCTCCTTCGCTTCTCTTGCTCCTGCCATTCGCGCTCTCTGCAATCTTTTCAAAGCGTCCGATGTTCCCGGCATGATTATCGGGGGAGCGCTGCGAGTATCCACGGACAAGCAAGGGTGAAAGTCCCAGGGACCACTGATTGCTTTTCATCACCTGAGATGATTCTTGCCGATAGTATTCCTGATTGTTGAGGGAGCTCGCGGCTTCCCGATCAAGCACGAGGACGACGCTCGGATGCAATTGAATAGACGAGGCAGGCATGAAAGCGCTCAACGGTCCTTCTACGGCTTTGGCGACGACCTCGGCCTTGTGTGCTCCAAAGGCCAACAGCAAGAGTGTTTGCGCCTCACGAATAGTGCCGAGACCCATGGTCACGGCCCATTCCGGGACCGGCTCGCTCTTGAAAAGTCGAGCAAGACTGTGTTTGGTCGATGCGCTCAGGAGACTGTGCCTCGTTCGGGAATTGAGGCTGGAGCCTGGTTCATTGAATCCTAGGTGGCCGTTCTGCCCGATCCCTAGGATCTGCAGATCGATGCCGCCTTGGTTTCGGATGAGCTGCTCATAGGAAACACAGTAGGAGGCCATGTCTTGTTCGGCCTGCCCATTCAACAGGTGGAGATGAGACGGATCGACATTGACATGGTCGATAAGCTGCTGATGAAAAAAGTTGTGATAGCTGTTCGGGCTGTTGCTCGACAACCCCATGAACTCGTCGAGGGTGAAAAGACGGACGTGAGAAAAATCGAGACGTGCTGTGCGGTGCAGATCCACCAAGTTCCGGTACAACCCGATCGGTGTGTTGCCTGCAGCGAGTCCGAGCCGCAATGTCGGAGTCTGCTCGATTGCCTGTGCGACGAGGCTTCCCGCTATCCGGCTGCCTTCCTCCGGTGTCTCTGTGATAAGCACCAACATCATTCATCCGAAGAGAGGGGTTCGTTCACCGACGCTTCCCGGATCATTCGTTCATACAGTTGTACATACTCTTTTGCCATGCGATCGGCCGTGAATCGTTCTTCAAAGGCTCTGCGGCACCGGCGTCGATCGATCTCGCCGACACGGCGAGCGGCTTGCACCATCTCTTGTTCATCTTGACAGAGAAATCCCGTCACCTCATGGTCGATCAACTCCGGAAACGACCCGTGGCGATACGTCACCACCGGGGTGCCGCAGGCCAGCGCTTCGATCAACACCAAGCCGAACGATTCCGGTCGATGGGGACACAACACCGCGCAGGCATTTCCCAGAAATTCTCCCTTTTCGCGATCGGTAATCTCTCCGACAAATTGGATCAGCGGATCGGCGAGGTGAGGGGCAATCTCGGTCTCAAAATATTCACGATCGACCGGGTCCACCTTGGCGGCCATCCGCAACGGCATACCCAATTGTTGAGCGATCCGGATCGCCACATCCGGCGATTTCTCCGGCGACATCCTTCCCACGAACGCAAAGTACCCCTGGGGGTTTGAGTGAACCCGATATCGATCGACCGGGATCCCATGGTACACATTCGCCTTCCAGTTGTTGTGGGAAAAGAGCAGCCGTTGCCCATACGAAACGGAGACCAGGGGAATCTCCCAGAATTCGCGATAGACCTTCGCCAGTTCCGGCGCCCCCAGGTGCCCGTGGACCGTGGTGATGACAGGAACCTCGGACCGGCGGGCAAGAGGAAATCCCACGAAGTCCAGATGAGAATGGATAATGTCGAACTGATGGGACAGATTCCACACCTGTTCCAGCATCTGCGTCATGATGGCGTCTCTATTGATGAACGGCGTATGGGTCAGTGCGCGGTCGCACATAGGGACGAGCTTCGCGCTCGTGGTCGAATCACCGCTGGCAAATAGCGTGACGTCATGACCGAGCCGAACCAGCTCTTCCACAAGGTGGAAGACCACTCGTTCCGTCCCCCCGTACGTTTCGGGAGGCACGTTCACGCTTAGGTGGACCAGGTGAGCGATCTTCATGCCAGGTCTCTCGGGACAGGGCCGTTACTGGACCGACACCCAATTACCGTGAATCCGACAATAGTCCAAGTCGAAAACGTGCAAGGACGTTTTTTGCGATCTGTTGAACATTCGGATTGAGACCGGACTTGCGCAGATTCGGCACGTTGAAATCGTCGAGCCCCCACTCCATTGGATGATACCGGCTGCGAACACCGTCGCCCCGTTAGAGAGGTATAGATCGTCATGTGGGCCAGATGGGGATGACCCTCGAAGGTGTAGGGGGATTCAGCGAGAATTGTGGTGCCTGGTGGAGCGCTTCCGAAGACTCGATCGGCCTCATAGCCCAAGAGTCGCGGTAAGCGGTCCCCCGGTCGAAGTGCCGTACCGATCATGGTCCAGTGGTCGGATTTAGTGATGACAATATCGGCATCAAGGGATTGCCGTCATACATCACGCCGATCAATGACTCCTCAGGCCGGTTGACCGGTTCATCCCGCCAACGCACCGCCATGAGATGTCGTTTCCCCAACTCTTCCGGAGCAGAGGGATCCCTCGTCGGTGCATCGTCTTTGTATGAGACGATTGTGCGATCCGGCTCATCCGTGGTTGCACTGGGCTCCAACCGGATCTGCCAATAGCACACATTTCCGGAGAAAAACGCGAGGTGTACGCCGAGGTTGCGTCCACCTTCAACATGCAACATGCGCGCGCATCTGCCATGTCCAATATTCGTCATGCCCGACGGAGAGCCAGCCTTTATGGCGGTCTAGAATTCGGGCGTTCGTGTGGGTATCAACATTCGTGCTATAGGTGACATCGTAGCCTTCCCGTTCCAACCATCGTACCATATGTATTCCCAGCCCAAGGGCGAGGATGCATCCGTTGGAGCACAGCATTATTGGTCAGAAAGTCGCCGGCGCCGTTGCCATAGGTGGCGGCGGGATTGCTGCTGATGGCATAGGGCCGATTAAATGACACCTTCTCTCAATGCAGTGAGTATTCCTATTGAATCACATTTTGCAGTTGTGGCGAAAGCATCGCGGTGGGTATTGTGGCTCCCATCGTTGTCTCATCATATCGTATCATTTACCGTCTCATCTCCACGAGCAGGCAGCGGGACTGCTTACGAGGGTGGAACAAATTCCAAAGGCGATCTGAACGACTGGTATTTCTCTCGGTATTCGCTAGAATAGCCGTGTGTCCGTCTACGAGCCCATATTCAAAACCTTGAATGCAGCGGGTGTGCGGTATGTGGTGGTTGGAGGGATTGCCACTCTGTTGCATGGGTATGCCCGATTGACGGCGGATGTCGATCTAGCCGTCGATCTTGCACCGCAAGAAGCCCTTAAAATAATTCGAGCGCTGGTCGGCAAAGGGTTTCGGCCTCAAGTTCCCGTCTGGGCGGAAGCGTTTGCTGATCCAGCGGTCCGTGACGAGTGGCTTGAGGAAAAACATATGCAGGCCTTTTCGCTCGTCGATCCGACGAATCCCATGCGCGTGGTCGATTTGCTGCTCAAGCCGGAAGTTCCGTTTGAAGATCTCTTCGCTCGGTCTCAGGAAACGTTTGTAGGTGTGACCAAAGTCCGAGTCGTATCTCTTGATGACCTCATTACATTGAAACGGCATGCCGGGAGGCCGCAGGATTTGGCAGATGTTAAGGAGCTGGAGGCAATTCGCAGACGAAAGGGAGATCACTGATATGGCGGACAAACGTGAGGTTGCTTCAGGGGAGGTACAAATGGAACAGCGGAACGCTAGTGATCAAAGCCTCCTTTCGGCGATGCTGATGGCGACACCGGCTCAACGATTGGCCTGGCTGGAAGAAGCACTTCAATTGGCCTACGCGAGCGGAGCATTGAAGCCCAGACGGTTCATCACCGAAGAGGAATGGGACGCGATGGGATCGTCGTCTCAGTGACGACGGTGCTCTATAAACGACTAAACTTATGTGGCGACGGCGCTAAGTGTCAGTTCTTCGTGTTCGGAGTGGATGGAAATAGCAGGGACTTCGCGACATTCGACCAGATCGGTGACTCGTTCACGGACTCCCTGTGCATACCGAAGAAACTCGATGCCGAACTGGTTGTTTTTGTACCACCGTACGATTGAGACTTCGACGGCAAGAGGAGATTCCGCATCGGAAGTTTCAATGTGCAGCGCGAGGTAGCTCCCTGGAGTCAGGGCCACGTTGCTTTGCATTCTGCAGCCGGTCGCAGAGAGATCAAAGAGTATGCCTTCGGCTGCGCCGTTGTCGGTCTGGATGCTGGCGGGGTACCGCACGTAGATTCTTGGACTGCACCGGAGCTGCATACCAACCTCACTGCTAGTGTCTGTATCGGTAACGCCGAGAAAAACTTGAAAGCGGTTCGACTCACTTGGGTTTCGATGTGGCTCTGTCTGATAGTGTCGCTGTTGATACGAATCGAGGTCTGGTGAGTGGGACATCTGCTGCGTTTGACATACGTTCTTTGCCTTCTCGTCACGTCACATCTTTTCGCCTCTTGTTCTACCTAAGGCGAGTGTGTATTATAATTTAAATCATACACATTCTGATTCGGAGGGCTTATGCGTACCAATATCGTGATCGATAATAGCCTCATGCGGCAGGCAATGAAGGCGACAGGTCTTTCGACCAAGAAAGCAGTAGTTGAAGAAGGACTTAGATTGCTTATCAAGGTAAAGGGACAGGAAGGCATTCGCCGCTTACGTGGAAAGATCACATGGGAGGGTGATATCAATGCGATGCGCGAAGGCCGTATCAAGGCCGCTTCATGATCATAGTCGATACAACGGTCTGGGTCGATTACATTCGGGGTATAGCGACATCTCACACCATTTGGCTCGAATCCCACTTGATCAACGAACGACTCGGGCTTACCGATCTGATTCTTTGTGAGGTGCTGCAAGGAGTGACCAACGATGACCAATTCAAGGTAGTGCAGGGAGAACTTCTGAAACTCGCCATCTTTGAAACAGGAACTGTTGAATTAGCCGTCGAAGCAGCTGTGAACTATCGGAAGCTTCGCGCCGTTGGTAGAACCGTTCGGAGGACAATCGATTGTCTTATCGCAACCTTTTGCCTCACTGAAGGTCATGCCTTACTCCACAATGATCGCGACTTTGATCCATTTGAAGACGTGTTTGGATTGAAAGTTGTGCATCCGGAGAAAGGGAACGGCAACTGATGATTGGTCAGCATTATCCCCGAAGCCCCGAAGCTCTCCTCGGCGGCATTGCTCACCTTGGACGGTTTATCGACAAGATTCGGCTGCGCAATGCCGGGCAGATTCAGGACTACAACTACATCACAGTTGGGTTTGATAAATATCTGGCCGATTTCCTGGGCATCGATGCGAAGGCATTTGAGCAGCAAGTCTTAGCCGGTGGGACGGACGAGGAGCTGCTTGCTTGGGTGAAGGTCAATGGCCGCAAGCCATCCGACCAGGAGATCGCGCAATGGTCGCAAGGGCTGCTTGTCTCAGGTTCAAAAGATGAGGCAGGTCGCCTGCGGTTTCAAGGTCGTTTGCAGGAAATCGCGACCAAGCGTAGCGTGGCCGTGAATTCTCTGCCGTCTGTTACGACCTGGGCTGACGTGATTGAACTTGATGAAGGTCGACTATAAAGGTCAGAGGCATGAGCCGAGCTGGCGTCATCTGCCTCTTCCTTACCCTGGTGCTCGGGCTTCCGCTTCTCGGCGTGGGATGGTCGGGTCAGCCGATCGGCCGCTATCTTGAATTTCCTCCGCGTACCCATTATGTGCAGCATGAACCGTTCTCATGGCCGGTGTTTCTCGCCCTCGCCTTCTTGATCGCTCTGGTAATTGGACCGATTCTTTTCCGGATAGCGAGTACAAACCTTCGTCCGTCATCTTCCTTAACTCGGCAGGCAGGGCTCAACACTCAACACGGTCGCTCATTTCCCTGGTGGGGTTGGCTCGGCATCGGATGGATGGGACTTTGGTGGGGGGTAGCATGGGCCCGGTTTCCTTGGGTGGCAGCCGTTCAGGAATATACATTCACGCCGCTGTGGCTCGGCTACATCATGACCGTGAGCGCCGCCACATTCGCCCGCACTGGCCGCTGCATGATGCTCCAGCGCCCTCGCTATTTTCTGTCGCTGTTCCCGTTGAGCGCCGTCTTCTGGTGGTTGTTCGAATACCTGAATCGTTTTGTGCAGAACTGGTATTACGTGGGTATCGTTGAACTATCGTCGCTCGAGTACGTCGTTCAAGCCACGCTCCCGTTTTCCACGGTGCTGCCGGCCGTTCTCGGCACGGCGGAGCTGCTGAGCTCGTATCCTGCTGTCAGTGCGGGTATGGATCAGTTCAGACCGATACGCCTCTACAATACAAAGCAGGTCAGCCGGTCGCTTCTTCTATTGTCATGTCTCGGATTGCTCGCCATTGGGCACTGGCCTAATTACCTGTTTCCACTTGTCTGGGTTGGACCGTTGTTGGTAGTGATCTCGCTTCAGGAATTGGCCGGGAGACCGACTGTCCTGTCATCACTCGCACAGGGCGATTGGCGGGGAGTGTGGATACCGGCGCTGGCGGCCCTGATCTGCGGATTCTTTTGGGAGCTTTGGAACTGGAAAAGTCTCGCCCATTGGGAGTATGCCATTCCGTTCGTGCAGTGGTTCCAGCTATTCGAGATGCCGTTGCTCGGCTATGCGGGCTATCTACCGTTCGGTCTTGAGTGTGTTGCGATTGCCGATCTCTGTTTGAGCCGTGAGGGTTCTATGAGGCAGGATCATATTGTCATGAACGATGACCGTTATCGATAACGGAACCCGCTCCGTCCGAATCACCGGAGGGTGTCTCTGTACATTCCCCCAGCCGCCGTCATCAATCGAAAAGTCTGGCAGGATCTATACTGAGGGCAATGTCAGCAGCTTCTTCATTTCGCAGTGCGCAAGGACGACATCGGGGGCGCGTTGCAGTGCTTCATAATAACTCCGCTCATATCCGTCACCAAGTTCCGAGGGGCGAATGAGCGCCCGCACCTCGGTCAACAGTACCGCCACATCGTCGACGGTCAGTTGTTCGTTCCCATCGAGCAGTTCATCGATGCGGACCACCATATTGGAAAGCGGATGCAGCCAGGTAAACCACGGATCGTTCATCACCAACTGTAAGAGTTGGCCTGTGGAGTCCACTCGACCGTAAATCCGCTCAAAGGTCAACTGTTCGGCGACGATTAAGGCCTTATGTAACCCTAAGAGCCCATGCCGGACATCCGTCAAGGTTTTCCTGAGTGGGTTGGTTTCTCGAATATGCGTCTGTCTCGATGAGATAGCCATAAAAATAATCTTAGCAGGTCAATGAAGAAATAGGGACTCGAGGCCTCCGGTAATCAATCCCACGATATCCTCTTATCGGAGCTCAGGGGCTTGTTCTGTAGTCGCAACTGGAATCATCGCGATTTTGAGTTAAGGGCCACATTCTTATTTCATCTATATCATTGGGTCGGGTCGCCAAGCGGCGAACCGGAAGTCGGTGTCATTGTTCGGGTAATTCTGAAGACACGGAGAGGGAAGCCCGTCGCTGGTTCGGATTCTGTGTGAACGGTCTCTCCGTTGAAATTTGTTTTGAAGGGCTTAGCAGGTTTCCATAGACGGAAAACAGCTCACCGGTCAAACGGGCCGTGTGATCGGGGTCGGCCGGATGTTTCCGCCGTATGTAATCGTTGAGCACATGGCCTTGGGCGGTCTTATGGACATGAGGCTGGTCCAAATTCATGCGGTAACGCTCGACTGCATTGGCGACGCGGCTGATGAAGATCACGGTGGCGTCCGGTTCCAACCGTTCGACGATTCCCACATGGGTCAGGGGATCGTTCAACTTGCCGTCTCCGTTGAAATCCCAGGTGTTATCAAAAAACACGAGATCGCCTGGACGGACGGTCGATCCTCGATGAAGAGTGCCATACTGCCGCACGTGGTTATGGATGAGCCGAACGCCGTTTCCCCTCGGATCATGAAAAGCTCCACGATACAAATCGATGCCGTGCTCCAAGAAGATGGCACGGGTCACCCCTGCACAGTCATAGGCGATACGTTTGCCCTGACTTGTAATCGTCCGCGCTCCGACCAACCTGGCTGCAGACTCAACAATTGCTGATCGACCGGGAAGAGACGTCAGGAATGAAGTCGGATGATCCACTATGGCCGATGCCGGAGAAGGTTGCGGCAGCGCAGGTGATTCACGAGGCTCCATCTTCTTATCCGCTGAGACTGACGGAGGCACGGTTTCCCTATTCAGTTTCTGGACCGGCTTGGTGCAGCCTATGAGAGCCGCAATCGCAAGAAAGACCATGATCAGAGGAAATGGCATCGGTGGTTACCGCACAGTCACAAATCGGCCTTCAGCTGTCTGTCGGAGGGCATCGATGTCTTCACGCCGGGTGACGGAGAGCGGCACCGTGTGGGTCAATTCTTCAATGAGCAGGTCGGTCGTGAGCGGAGTTTTTTGGTACAGCGCCCGATAGAGGGCCGCTACTACCGCTTGTTCGATTTCAGATCCACTGAAGCCGTCGCTCGCGCTGACGATCTTCCCGAGGTCGAACGTCGTGCTGTCCTGCTTCCGGAGGCCTAGGTGGATCTTCCAGATGGCTTCCCGTTCGGCATCATCCGGCAGATCGTCGAAAAATATTTCATCAAACCGCCCTTTGCGCAGGAGTTCGGGAGGCAGCGACGACAGATCGTTGGCCGTGGCCACCACGAATACGTCCTGCTGTTTTTCCTGCAGCCACGTCAGAAAAGTGCCGAAGAGTCGTCGGCTCAATCCCGCGTCGGCGTCGCCGTTTCCTCCGCCCGCGACCATCGCTTTCTCGATTTCATCGACCCAGAGGACGATCGGGGACAAAGATTCCGCCATCTCAATCGCTTTGCGAAAATTCTTCTCCGATTCGCCGACGAACTTATCAAATAATCGGCCGGCATCGAGTTTCAGGAGCGGGAGTTTCCATTCCCGTGCGATGGCCTTCGCCGCGAGCGATTTGCCGCATCCCGGCACGCCGACCAACATAATGCCGCGCGGCGGGGTGAGATTGAGTGATTTGGCTTCGGCGGTAAATCCGACTTGAGCGCGCTCCAGCCAAGACTTCAGATTGGTGAAGCCTCCCAACTCAAATCGATTGTCCTCCAAGGGATAGTATTCCAAGAGGCCGCCGTCTTTGATCGCCTGCACTTTCCGCTTCAGGATTGTATGGACGTCCTCGACAGAGAGCGTACCGCGTTCCACGATACATTGGGCGATGACTTGGCGGGCTTGGTGGAGCGTCAAGCCCTGTAGAGCACGGAGGATCGCGTCGGACACCTGGGACAAGGATCTGTTTTCGACTGCTTTGGTTTCGCTGATCGAACTGAGAATGCTTTGCGCGAGAGTCGTGGACCGTGGACGAGTGGTTGCTCGAGGTCTCAGCGATTGGAGCAACCCGCGCAGCATCGACCGCAGTTCGTCTCGATCCGGCAGTTTCAGATCGAGTCGCACGGCAATTTTGTCGAGGTCCAGCGGCAGGGTGATCGGTTGTCCGGTCAACACACAGGTAGCCCGTGATCGACTATAGATGGCTGCAACCTCCCGAAGTTGTCGGCAGACAGCGGGATCTTGCAGATGCGGCCCAAGATCTTTGAGCCAAAACACCGCTTCTACTGTCAAACTATGAAGATGCTGAAGGACTGCCAAAGGGGTCGCGGTCATCTTACTGAGGGTAGCGCCCTCGTCGGCACGGGTGAGCCCTCTGGTGACGGACCACTCGAAGAGCGGCATGCGCTCCTGTGCCGTGACCGATTGCAGGAGTGCCAAGACTCGCTCCTCCTCCACCGTTTCAATGACGACAAGAGGATGGGAAGAGCGGATCAGGGTACGGAGATCATGCACGCTGGTCGACAGAGCCATCGGAGGGAAATGCTAGCACGAGGCCTCGACCGGACCAAGAAAACCGGTGATTGTGACCGTCGCGTACGACGATTTATGTCTTAGCCGGATTTGCGAGCGCTTTATTGATTTCGTTGATCAGGCGGTGTTCGATTTCACTTGTTTCTTCGTGGCTGACGCTTAAAATGCGCCCCCCCTGTGCGACCCGTTCAAATTCAGCTTTCACGCCGAGTTTCGTCAAATTGTCGGGAAGAGCTTGCAGGGAAATGAGGTATTGATTCCGTGAGCCCGTTACCTCGAGCGACGTCGGGTTGGAAATCTTGCGCTCCGTCACATAGACCGCCCGTTGATCGGTCTTGACGCTGACCTTCATCTGGTAACCGTTGCGTGCCAGCGCATCCTCAACGACCTTGGCCACGGTCGGCATAGGCCGAGGGAGGGTATCGGACTGGGAACCTTTCTCTTCGACTTTGAGGGATTCCGTCATCTGGGCTGCCATCATTCGTTTGGCCTCAGCCAGCTGCAGCTCCAGTTCCTCGGTCTGGCGTTTGGCTTCCGCCTTCGTGGCTTCCCTGGTGCTCTTTGCGTCCCGAAGTTCTTGATTGAGCAGATCGATCTGTTGCTGCATTACTTTATTCCCGTCCAACAAGGAGCTCAGGAGAATTTCCTGTTTGGCGACTTGCTTCTTGAGGGCCTCATTCTCGACGCGAAGGGAATTGTCGTCAGGCAGGCAGCCGGCGGTAACTACCAGAACCGCCCAGATGCCTAGTGACCATGGATCAACGATCGTTTCGTTGCGCACGCGATACCCTCCCAGCAGATTTGTGAGATTATCTATGGTTCAGCTCAACTTGTCCACGTGGTATTCGGCCGTATCTTGCTGCATCTTTCAGTTGTGGACCATGTCCGGTGCGATCGAATCGTAAAAAGCCGCCATTCTCTGTAAAGGATGAGACGATGGAGTCCCTAGCTTGCGCTTCCAGCGCATTGGACTGTAGCATGTTCGTATCATGACTGCCTTAATTCGGAAGACCTTTTCAGTTCCACCCCTTGGTTGTAATTGCTCGATCATCGGCGATCCTGTCACGAAGCAGGCGGTCGTCATCGATCCCGGCGGTGCACCGGAGCGAATTCTCCAGGAAGTGCAGCGGCTAGGTTTCACCGTCAGCCGTATCCTGCATACGCACGCCCATCTCGATCACTTTCTGGCTTCCAGCGAAATCAAAAAAACGACCGGTGCGACGATGTGCTTGCATCAGGACGATCTCGAACTCTGGAAGAACCTCGAACTCCAATGTCGGGTTTTCGGGGTCTCGTATGTGCCGGCCCTGCCTCCTGACCATTGGCTTGCCGATGAGGAAAAGGTGATGTTGGGGCAGGTACCGATCGTGGCGCTCCATACCCCTGGCCACACACCTGGATCGATGAGTTTTCATGTGCCGAACGACAAACTCCTGTTGGCCGGAGACACGCTCTTCCGGGGAAGTATCGGCCGGACCGATTTATGGGGCGGCAACTTTGAGACCATCGAGGAATCAATTCGTGAGCGACTTTACACCCTCGATGAGGCCACCACGGTTGTGGCCGGTCACGGGCCGGACACCGAAATCGGTATTGAAAGGGAATCAAATCAGTTTGTCCGTGTGTGACGGCATGGGGAGGGACCATGGCTTCATGCAAACTGTCGGCGGTCGTCGCGCTGCTCTGGTTAGTGCCGGTGTATTCTGTAGCCCAGGCCGAAGAATCCTTCCGCTCTCATTCTGATCCCGTGAAAATTGCCGAGGTGACGGTCCGTATGTCGGACCATGGTCCGGTGGTGCTCCTGCAGGCCGAAGGCCGGACGATTTCGATTTTTGTCGACCTCACAGTGGCTCTATCGATTCAGAGTGCCCTGAACGGGGAAAAACTGCCTCGACCAATGTCGCACGACCTCATGCATACCATCCTGGACGCCTACGGTGGAAAGGTGACGCAGACGTTCATCACGCTGAAGGACGGTACATATTATGGGGCATTGACCGTGGCGTTCAAGGATCAGGTCAAGGTGTTTGACAGTCGATCGTCAGACTCCATTGCGCTGGCCGTGCATTTCAAGGCACCGATTCTCGTGGGTCGTGACTTGCTGGAATCAGTCGGGAAAATCCCTGAAAAAGAGAAAGGCGCGGAACTATAGCGGCTACTCCTTGGCCATGCGTTCCTTGAGCCGTTCAATGCGCTTTTCGGTCGATTGCTTGATGAAGGTCATGTTCTCGGCGAGATGTTGCCGGGCATCGATCTTCCCTTCCTCGCGCCGTTTTTGTTGATCGAGCCCAAACTGCGCGATGACCGGCCCGTCTTCCTTGTTGAGCTCCTTCCAGACCTCGGTACAGCGCGGTTGCTTGGCGGAGGGATACTTGTCGCAAGGCGGATCGGCAGCTGAAACAACCGGAGCAGAGGCGGCCAAGCTAATGATCAAAGTCGCTAACCTCCAATTGGATTGATTCATACGTCTCTCTACCTGAATGGCCGGTCGCCTGCAGAAACACCATACCACAAGTCTCGATATCGCGTAGACACTAGATAAGTAGAGAGGAGAAAGCCAGAGCTACAAAAAATCCATTGGCTACGATTTCTGGCGTTGTACCAATCTAGCCACCAATCGAGGGTCGGCATGTTATTGACTGGGCGGCGATGCGGCCGATTTCTGTTCTAGCATGACGTAGACCTTGTCGTCGAAGATGTAGTAGCCGCCGTTGTCTTTGTCGGTGGAAATGCACGCATGCGAGAAAATGATGGCGCAGCCGAAGATATCGCCAAGGACCCACCAGGACCAGGTTCTCGTCAGAGCCATGGTCTTTGGTTCATAACCGTCTTTGGTGACGACTGCCTGGTGGTCCTCTTTTCGGTTGAGAGAGACGGTTCCCGGCGCCAGCAAGTGGACGCGTTCATCGACGACGACCTGCGCGTCGAGTGGCATTGTGAAGATCGTGACGGACTGATGGTCGCCGTGCCACCAGGTGCCACAGCCGGAGACCGAGACAAGTCCCACGAGCAAAGCGATACTCCCAAATCGTAATTGGCCTACCCAGTGCGTCATAACGACCTCTCCTCGCTGATAGGTATCCTGCGAGGCATTTTTTCACCGACTGGGTTGTTCTTCTAGCGGATTCGCAAATCTTGCAGGCAGGGCATGGGCGGCGGAGTCGGGTTAGATTTTCATGGCGTCGTTCACTTCATGCAGGGTCGCACTGGCGACCGCAGTAGCTCGTTTGCTGCCGGTCTCCACGATGTCTTCAACGCGGGATGGATGTTGAATCAATTTCGTGCGGGCGTCCCAGATCGGCGTTAACTGTTCCACCATGCGGTCAGCCACGAGCTTTTTACAGTCGATGCATCCGATCGCGGCGGTTCGGCAATCTTTATTGACCTGGTCTTGAATCGACTGTGGAGAATAGATTTTATGGAATTCGAAGACGGGACAGAGATCCGGATTGCCGGGATCGGTTCGTCTGACGCGCGCTGGGTCGGTGACCATGGTTTTGAGCTTTTGACGGACGACTGGTTCAGTGTCCGACAGGTTGATCGTATTATTGTAACTCTTGCTCATTTTCCGGCCGTCGGTACCGACCACCTTGGGAAACTTGGTCAAGTGTTCCTTCGGCTCGGGAAATACGGCTGTTTTGTAGATATCGTTGAACCGCCGGGCGAGCTCTCTTGTCAGCTCCAGATGGGGCAGTTGATCTTTTCCCACCGGAACAAAATCGGGTTTGTATAAGAGGATGTCGGAGGCCTGCAATACCGGGTAGCCGAGAAAGCCGTAGGTCGTGAGATCTTTCTCTTTGATCTCTTCTTGCTTCTCCTTATAGGTCGGATTGCGTTCGAGCCACGAGACGGGAGTCATCATCGACAGCAGGAGGTGGAGGATGGCATGTTCGGGAATACGAGACTGGATGAAGATTGTGGAACGTTCAGGGTCAATACCGCCGGCAAGCCAATCGATCAGCATTTCACGCACGAACGTACGAATGCGGCTGGTATCGGCATAATTCGTCGACAACGCGTGCCAATCGGCGACGAAGAAGTAGCAGTCATACTGTTCTTGTAATGTCTTCCAGTTTTCTAAGGCACCGAGATAGTTTCCGAGATGCATGAAGCCGCTGGGCTGCATGCCGCTGAGGACTCGTCTGCGTACTGTGGTCATTCTGCGACTCCTGGACGGAGGCTGAGCGCGGTCGACAAGATCGTGCCGGACAGCCCTTTGGCGAACGTGCCGGTGATCGTGTGGATCACACCCAGTTCTTTGTCGAACACGATGAGCCCCACCAGGATGAGCATGCCATACGGCTCCAGTCGCGCTAAGGCCATAGCCGGTTTCGGCGGCAGCAACGCCGTCAGGATGCGGCCGCCGTCGAGCGGTGGGATCGGAAGGAGGTTGAACAATGCGAGAAACACATTGATCATCACGGAATACAGCGCCATGACGGCGATCGGACGAAGAAACATGGTCGCGAAAAAGCCTGAAGTTTCTGCCTCTGCGGTCTTCTGGAGCGACAACGTTGGCTCGAACGTGAGCAGTAAGGCCAAGAGCAAGGCACTCGCGACGGCGAGCAGGAGATTCATCCCCGGTCCGGCAGCCGCCACAAGCGCCATGTCACGTCGAGGCTGGTGCATGTTCCGAGGATCAATTGGAACCGGCTTGGCCCAGCCGAACAGAAAGCTTCCGGGCAACATCAAACAGATCAGCGGCAAGATGACGGTGCCGAATGGATCGATATGGGCCAGCGGATTGATGGTGAGCCGTCCTTCACGTTTTGCGGTCGAATCGCCGCATTTCTCCGCCATCCATCCATGCGCGTACTCATGGAGGACCATCGCGAACAATAGGGGGAGCCCCATATACGAGATCGTGTGAAAGATCTGTGAGAGGGAATTCATGGGCAATCAATCCAACTGCACAAACTTACCCTGTTTCACCTGCAGAAGAAAGAGCGGTCGGTGCAGGGTGCCGTCTGGTCCGAAACCGGCAGGTCCGGCGAGTGTCGGCAAGTTGCGCTGTGTCATGAGGAAGTCCTGGAGCGCTTCGCCGGAGGTTGCCCCCTGACGAATTCCTTCGATGACCACTCTGGCAGCATCATAACCCTGCATGGTGAAGAGCGATGGGGTTGATTGAAAACGTTTGTGGTACCGCTGAACGAACTCCTGCACGGCGGGGTTCGGGCTGTCGGCGAAAAAGCCGTCCACGAATGTGGCGCCGTCGACGGTTCGATCGGCGGTACGGGCAAAGTCCTGTGAGTTCCAGCCGTTGGTGCCCAGCAACGGGGCTTTGATGTCATGAAATGCCAGCTGTGCGGCGAGGAGGCCGACCTCGTGTGAACGACTGGGGATGAAGATTGCGTCGAACCCCGGAGTATAAAGGACGCGCTTTTCGTTTCGGCCGAGGGGTTTGCCGGGTTGTCGTGGCACGTCAACCGGCACCGCCAGTCCATACTTTTTCAGGTCTTCAGCCTTGAGCCGTTGGATCTGTGGACCAAAATCAGTTTCCCCTTCCTTGAACATCTCAATGGAGATGATTTCACCGTCCAGTCGGCGCACCTCCTGCGCGAAGAGCCGAGCAAGTTCTCGCCCATAGACGGTATCAGGGTGGAGGATACAGAAGCGTCGATAGCCCTGTTCTTTCGCCGCATAGATCGCGATGCGCTCGGCTTGCATGGCATACGTCAACGACGTGCTGAAAAGATAGTTGCCCAACCGGCGGACATTGGGAAGTGTCGCCGTTGGTGTAATCAGCGGGATCCTGGTTTTTTGCGCCATTTCGGCCATGACCGGAAGATTTTTTGACAGCATCGGCCCGATGACGACGAGCGGGCGATCGTCATTGAGCAGTGTCGAGAGATCGTCCAAAAAGCCCTGCCGGTCGGCATCATGATCCTTTACGATCAACCCAATGGATGAGGGCCCAGGCTGCTCATGAGCCCGTTCCACGGCCAACTGAATTCCCTCTAAGACATCGTTGGCGAAGGCGGACAAGTGTCCCGACAAGGGAAGGACGGCCGCAATAAAATATTGGTTGGCCTTCAACCTCGATTTGATGAGTTCCAGCGATTCGCTGGCCTTCGGCACGGAAGGATGAGCGGGAAACGCAGCTAGAAAATGCCGGCTCTCCCGCTCGGCCAAGTGGTCTTCGCCTCGCCCGATGTAGTAATCGATCAGTCGAAGAGACGCGAGATCTCCGGGATATGAATGAGGATAGGCATCCCGCACCCGGATCAACCCTTTTTTGTCCAGCTTTTCCGTGATGAATTGGCGAATCTGCTCCCGTGCCTCCGCCGTCTGTGCGTCTGAGCTGCCGGCCATTCCCTCCAGTAAGACATGGATGGCCCGAACATAGTCCTTTTTTTGAGCCAATGCCTCGGCAGTCAACTGCTGCGCTTCACGTTTGGTTGCGTCGTCGGGTGCCGTTGTCCGTACTTGCGTCAGCAACGGCAGCGCCAGATCGATATTCCCCATGGCGACATGGATGCGGGCCGACATGAGCTTGCCTCGGTCCACGAGGTCGGATTCCGGAAACTCCGACTGAAGTTGGTTCAGATAGCGGAGCGCTTCTCCATAGTCCTTCATCCCATAGAGCGCGGCGCCCAGCAGGAGGTAGGTATCATCCAGGTGTTCGGGTGGCGGAGTGGTCGTCAAGAACCGGCGTAAGACGGTGGCGGCGGATTCCGGATCGCCCTTTTCGATCAGATGTTTGGCCTGGTTCAAGACCGGCGGATTCGGAGGAAGGATCTTTACGGGATCCGCCGCCTCTGCCTGGCCCGATTGAGCCGGAATGAGGCCGACGCCGAGCATCAGCGCAAGGGCAATGGCGACCATCAGCGGCGGCCATGCAGAGATGGAAGAAGGATTATGAGCGTGGGCGAGCATTACATTCGACCGACGGTAGGTCGTAGGCAGACTAGTATCGGAAAGGCTGCGACCTGTCAAGGAGAACTATGCCTGTATCATTTGTACGGATGAAGGGAGTTCGCTATAGTTCATCATCCGACGGCCATGGCTGAACCAACGGCACCATTGTTGGACCCTCTTCTTGAACGGTATCTCAGCGAGCTGCGGATCGAAGGCGGGCTGTCGACCAATACGCTTGAGTCTTACCGGCGCGATCTCTTGCGGTTGCAGCGGTACTTGAGGCGGCATCAGCTCAGCATAGGAGACTCCGTTCCACCGCACACGATACGATCCTTTCTCGCATCGCTCAAACAAGAGACCCTCGCGGCTTCATCGATTGCCCGCCTACTCTCGGCGATGCGAGGGTGGTATCGCTTTCTGGTTCGGGAAAAATTCGTTGAGATAAATCCGCTCCGTGATATGACGACGGTGCGTCGGCCGGTCCGATTGCCCAAGACCCTGACCCTCCGGGAGGTGACGACGTTGCTCGAGCTGCCGGCCCGCGATCGTGCCGAGGATCGTCGCGACCGCGTGATGCTGGAATTGTTGTATGCGGCGGGCCTTCGTGTGTCGGAGCTTGTCGGGCTCAGTCTATCGCAGGTCGACGTGAATGTGGGTTGTGTACGGGTCGTCGGAAAAGGTGCCAAAGAGCGAGTCGTCCCGATCGGACAGACTGCGGGCAAGATGTTGGGTGATTACCTGGAACAGGTAAGACCGGCTCTACTTAAAGGGCGATCGTCCGGCGTTCTGTTCATCAGCCGGCGAGGACGAGGGCTTACGAGGCAGGCATTTTGGAAGCTGCTTCTGCAGCGAGCGCGGCGTGCCGGTATTTCCAAGCCGATCTCCCCGCACATGCTGCGGCATTCGTTTGCCACGCATCTGCTGGAGGGTGGAGCCGATCTGCGAGCCGTTCAATCCATGTTGGGGCATGCAGATATCGCGACGACTCAAATCTATACGCACGTGGAAAGCAGCCGGTTGAGACACATCCATCGCCGATATTTTCCACGCCAGCTCGGTCGACGGCGGATACGCGCAGAAAATTCGGTGAAGCGGTCATAGTTAGGAATCGGGATATTGCGAAACTGGACAAACAGTGCGCAAAGCCGTTGACAAGGAAGTAGGGACTTGATACGCTCCGCCGAGGTTGCTAAGAAAATCGGGCGGATA
>JACZCY010075065.1_pt1 | contig 19922 bp, 19 predicted proteins | sample 8641821 | NCBI WGS metagenome assembly JACZCY01 (sample SAMN15324609, study PRJNA640507) | soil metagenome | isolation source: intercropping sugarcane | place: China: Luxin town, Laibin City, Guangxi Province | collected 2019-07-25 | depth 10cm m | reverse complement strand
GCCTGGCGTCCCTGAATGGCGCGCGCCACTTCAACATGAGAAAAGACGACCCGGTCGTAGCCGTGCACGTGCGTCGTCTCGACGCCGGAGCGGACCGTTTTCAGATGATTGGAAAACTGAACGATGTTTTTACCCTGTTTGATCCGCGTCCGCATGGTGTCGGTGCGTAGCAAATATAATTATCCTATATCAATAATAATATCTTCCTATCTGTTTTGCTGTGAATTATTTATTCATACTAAGCAACATAATCAATAAAAGTCAGTTATTTATTTTGTTGACAAAGAAACACTAGTTTTATTATAAGCATTGTTCAAAATTTGATCGGTAATATAAAGATTAAGATTGTCGTTACCGGTTATCGGTCATGCGGTGATGTTATGGCCATTCTAGCTGTGGGCGGTAACTCAGCGGAAATATTCCGGCGGCGGGCTGCCGAAGCGCGGATACACGTAGAACATTGGACGGGGCGCAAGCCTCGCGATTTGGTACGGTCCATTCCCAAAGCCATAGAGGCGGTCGTCGTGGTGTTGGACCGGGTGAATCATGTGTTGGTGAAAAGGGTGGGGAGAGAAGCCTCGCGGCGTGGTCTTCCTATCTATTACCGGAAACGAGGCCGTCGGAGCGATACAGGCATTCAGACTGTACCAGACCCGCTGTATCCATTTCGGTTTCAGGAGGACGTATGACGACGGATGGCTTGAGAGCTTTCCACGTCGGTATCGTGGCCGGCACGTCCGAAGGCGCGGCCCTGTGCTATCGAACCTTGTGTCGTGAGGCAGATGAAGTCATAGGGCACAACATGCACCCCGAGATCACTTTGCACGCCCTCCCACTTCGCTTGTATCTGGATGCAATCGATCGGGATGATTGGGCAGGTGTCGCCGGTCTAATGTCTCATTCCGCAGTCAAACTGGTACAAGCCGGCGCTGACGTCATCGTTTGCCCGAATAATACGCTGCACAAAGCGTTCGATCTCGTTGAGTCGCCCGTTCCGTGGCTGCATATCGCCAAGCCGGTTGTGAAAGAAATTGCACAGCGCGGATGGCGCCGAGTCGGAATTCTAGGAACACAGATCGTCATGGAAGGATCGATCTATTCTCATAGGTTGGAGCAGTTGGGCATCAATGCCGTGATCCCGAGGAAGGACGACCGAGTTCGAATTCAACACATTATCAGAGCCGAACTAATTGCGGGACTGTTTACAGCCCAATCTCGGCGGTTTCTACAGAAAGTGATTGCAGAGATGGCGGAGGACGGAGTAGAGGCGGTGATTCTCGGCTGCACCGAATTACCTCTGCTTCTCTCCGACGAGCAGGCGACTCTTCCGCTGCTGAACTCGACGAGCCTGTTGGCAAGGGCCGCGCTGTACCATCCTCGGGAGCGACCGCCGAGTTTGGAATTCCAAAGGAAGCCGGCGAAGCATGTCCTCTCGGACAGACAACAACCGCGTTGATGGATGCTCACGCCTATCGATCATGGGCAGAGAGAAGAGAAAGGAGCATGTTGTGAGGATACAACAGTCGGCTTCCGTATCGATAACGGTATTTTTGACCGGATTCTTCTTGTGGGTTTTGTCGATCCATGCTGCTGAGCCGGTGGTCATCCTCAATGTGTCATATGATCCGACGCGAGAACTGTATCAGGAATTCAATGCGGCGTTTGCCAGACACTGGATGGCTAAGACTGGCCAAAAGGTCACGATTAAGCAGTCTCATGGAGGGTCGAGCAAGCAGGCACGGGCAGTCATTGACGGCCTGGAAGCCGACGTGGTGACCCTGGCATTGGCGTATGATATTGATGCCATCTCCGAAAAGGCGTCGCTCATTCCATCCAACTGGCAGGTACGATTCCCCCAAAACAGTGCGCCCTACACTTCGACAATCGCTTTTCTTGTCCGCAAAGGCAACCCTAAAAAAATCAAGGATTGGGATGATCTGGTTAAGCCGGGGGTTTCGGTCATCACCCCCAACCCAAAAACATCGGGGGTCGCCCGGTGGAATTACTTGGCTGCCTGGGGCTATGCGCTGCGACAATCACGGGGTGACGACGCCAAGGCCAAGGAGTTTATTACTCGACTGCTTAAGAATGTGCCGGTTCTTGATTCAGGCGCTCGCGGCGCAACGACGACGTTCGTGGAGCGTGGCATCGGCGATGTCCTGATCAACTGGGAGAATGAAATTCTATTGGGCGGTGAAGACATCGGGAAAGACAAGTTCGATGTTGTGGTACCGCCCATCAGTATCCTGGCGGAACCTACAGTGAGCCTCGTCGATAAAGTTGTCGACAAGAGAGGCACTCGGACCGTCGCTCAAGCGTATCTCGAGTATCTGTATTCCGAAGAAGGTCAGGAGATCGCCGCCAAACATTATTATCGCCCTCGTCTTGCATCGGTTGCCGCGAAGCACGCGAAGTTTCCAAAGTTGGAATTATTCGCGCTGCAGGAGTTTTTCGGAGATTGGCAGAAAGCCAATAAGGCCCACTTCGCCGACGGAGGGACCTTTGATCAAGTCTATTTGCAGCTCAGCAAGGAACGCCGATGAGGCCGATACAAATCCGATGGATTGCGGCCATCCCTCGTTTCCATCGCTACCCTAGTTATTCCATTTAAGTTTTAATTGTGAGAAACTCCGATGCGTCTAGTCTTGAAACAGCCAACCGTTCTTCCTGGATTCGGCCTAACTTTGGGGTTTTCCCTATTTTATCTCAGTCTCATCGTGCTGATTCCTCTCAGCGGACTCTTTGTGAAGACCAGCACATTGTCTGGCGAACAGTTTTGGACTCTCGTCACCGATCCGCGAGCGATTGCCTCTTATCAACTGTCAGTCGGTGCCTCGCTGCTCGGAGCGCTCATCAATGGATTGTTCGGATCGATCATCGCGTGGGTCTTGGTCCGATACCGTTTTCCAGGTCGTTCCATCGTCGATGCGCTCGTCGATCTTCCCTTTGCCCTCCCGACTGCGGTCGCCGGCATTACGTTGACTGCAATCTATGCGTCGAACGGATGGATCGGGCGTTATCTCGAACCGTTCGGCATCAAGGTGGCCTTCACTCCATTGGGTGTCCTTGTCGCATTGACTTTCATTGGATTGCCATTCGTCGTCCGCACCGTGCAGTCGGTGCTGCAGGATTTGGACAAGGAAGTTGAAGAAGCCGCCACCACGCTTGGGGCAAACCGATGGCAAACGTTTCGAGCGGTCATCGTCCCTGAGCTCTGGCAGGCACTTCTGACGGGAATTGCGATGGTATTCGCGCGTGCCGTCGGGGAATACGGGTCGGTCATTTTCATCGCGGGTAATATGCCGCTTAAATCGGAAATTACCCCACTCCTGATCATGACTAAATTGGAGCAGTACGATTATTCGGGAGCCACTGCGCTGGGCGTTGTGATGCTTGTGGTATCGTTCGTTCTGGCCTTGGCGATCAACCTTCTTCAGTGGTGGAGCAGCACCCGCCACATGAATCAATAGGAACATATGAACTCTGTCACTATTATCGCCGATAAGGATTTACAGTGGAAAGAATCGCTCACGACTGAAAGCGCGCTTGTCCGCCGGTTGCTTATTTCCGCCGCTTTTTTGTACCTTACGCTCTTTTTGTTCATTCCTCTTGTCGCCATCTTTACCGAGGCGTTGAAACACGGACTATCCGGTTACATCGATTCGTTTCTCAATGAAGATGCCCTTGCAGCTATTCGTTTGACCCTCCTCGTTGCGGCGGTGGCTGTGCCGCTGAATGCCGTGTTCGGAGTGGCGGCAGCGTGGGCCATCGCCAAGTTCGAGTTTATCGGCAAGCAGGCTCTTATTACTCTGATTGATATGCCGTTGGCCGTCTCTCCGGTGATCTCGGGATTAATCTACGTGCTGCTCTTCGGCGCTCAAGGTTGGCTGGGCCCCTGGCTGGCGGAACATGACATCAAGATCATTTTTGCATTGCCCGGCATCCTCCTCGCGACGATCTTTGTCACCGTTCCTTTTGTCGCCCGCGAGCTCATCCCTCTGATGCAATCGCAAGGACGGGAGGAAGAGGAAGCGGCTATCACACTAGGAGCATCGGGCTGGCAGATGTTTATGCGCGTCACGCTGCCGAATATCAAATGGAGCCTCCTCTATGGGGTGATCCTATGCAATGCGCGTGCGATGGGTGAGTTCGGTGCGGTGTCGGTCGTCTCCGGTCATATCCGCGGACTGACGAATACGATGCCGCTGCACGTCGAAATTCTCTACAACGAGTACAACGCCGTATCGGCATTCGCGGTTGCCTCACTGCTGACTTTGCTGGCGATCGTGACGCTCTCGGCGAAGACGCTGATCGAACGGAAAACTGCCTCAACCAATCAGCATGTGACTCGGCGGTAACTGGACGAAAATGTCTATTTCCTGAGGGAGTCCATCATGAGTATCCAGGTCGAGCATGTCACCAAACGGTTTGGAACGTTTACCGTGTTGAACGATGTCAGCCTGCAGGTTGAGGCGGGAGAACTCGTTGCACTCCTCGGTCCGTCAGGTTGCGGCAAGACGACGTTGCTAAGGATCCTCGCCGGATTAGAACGGCCTGATGAGGGGCGCATCTTTTTGCACGGCACCGAGGTGACAGATCAACGGATCACCGAACGCCGGGTAGGATTTGTCTTCCAGCATTATGCGCTGTTTCGGCATATGACGGTGGCGGAGAATGTGGCCTTTGGACTCACGGTGAAGCCTCGGGCGCAACGGCCTTCCGCGTCCCGCATACAGGAGAAAGTTCATGAATTGCTCAGGCTCGTGCAGCTGCAAGCGATGGCCGACCGTTATCCCAACCAGCTGTCGGGAGGGCAACGCCAACGCGTCGCTTTGGCCAGAGCGCTGGCTGTGGAACCAAAGTTATTATTGTTGGACGAGCCCTTTGGAGCATTAGATGCCAAGGTTCGTAAAGAGCTTCGCCGCTGGCTTCGTCGACTCCATGACGAATTGCACATTACGGGCATTCTCGTCACGCATGACCAGGAAGAGGCGTTAGAAGTGGCTGATCGTGTCGTGGTGATGCATCAGGGAAATATTGAGCAGGTCGGTACGCCGGAAGAAGTATATGAACATCCTGCGTCCCCATTCGTGTATCAATTTCTTGGCGATGTCAATGTGTTTCATGGACGTGCGGTACAGGACCGGACCTTCGCGGACATACCGCCGTTGCCAGAGATAGCTCCTGTTGTGCCAGCAGACATGATGGATGAACACGAAGTCACGTTCGTTCGTCCTCATGACTTGGAACTCAATCGATTTCGGACGAATCCCGATCAGTTTGAGGCCACTGTGCAATATGTTCTCACCGCCGGGTCGCGAGTGCGAGTCGAATTGATGGCCCAAGACTCTAAGCAGACCATCGAAGTCGAACTGACCAAGGAACGGTATCGGGAGCTTATTCTTCGCGAAGGCGAAGTTGTGTTTGTACATCCGAGGCAGCGGCAGGTTTTCAAAATATCGCAGTCGTAACGCTGCTGGCGCGATGAGATCCAAGGCCAGGCCTTTACGAAATCTTGTTGGAAGCTTATCCAAACTCATGAAGGTGGGACTCAATCGCACATACGTTATTACTCACTATGATGCGGAGCTGCCGATGCGGATGGCATGTCTGCAGTGATGCAGGACTGCATGAGCTCAACCTTGCATTGCCACGAGGTGGCCGCATCGTTGACACGTTTAACCACATCAGCCGGCCTCACGGTGCCGCTGGTGATATCCACGAGCACATGGTCAGGGATGCGGTGAAAGTACACGCCGGTGACACCGGGAATGGCCTGCAAGAGGCTGTTCAGTTCAGTTTCCTTACTGTCGCAGCCGGATCCGCTAAGCATCAGGGGAAGTCGCTCTTTGGTGGGCGGGTTTGCCGAAACCGGCAGAGACATGGAAAGGCTTGCGATCAGGAGTATGGCCGGGACAGCTTGTCGGCACCCGAATGTTTGCATGAGATGAACTCCCAGACAAGAAAATGTATGTACGTTCATAAAATACATGATGCGAGCTAATATTGTCGAACGCTACTTGGCCTGCACCAAAAAGGCCTTTGAACGGGCATTGCCGCCGGCGGCGACGACATCAATGAATGTCATGCCTGGCTGGACATCTGGAACTGTCACTTCAATGGTCGTATCGTTCACGAACTTGTAGTCGATCTGGGTGGGACCCGCTGCACTGAATGCCACGCCGCGGAAACAATCTCTCGTTCCGAAATTCTCCCCCTTGATGGTGATTGCGTGCCCCGGCTTGGCTTCGTCGGGCTCCACGCGCAAGATCTTCGGTTTTCTACTGCTATCGCAGACGGGGTCTTTCGTGACTGTCTGTTCGTCGTGGCCCTTGATCGATTCTGTGTCATGCAGTGTGTAGCCCGCTCCGTCGACGATCACTCCTTCTTCGGCAACCGAGTGTAAGGGAAAGCAGGCGAGTCCAAACGATGAGACCATTAGGAAGGGCAAAAGGAACCGGGGAGACATCGTGACCTCCTTCGATGGAGAATTACTTGCTCGGCATCGGAACATAGATTTCTCCGATGATCGCTTGCCCGGGAGGGGAGAGCGCAAATTTTGCAAAGGCCTCAACCAGGGTGTTCGGTTCTTTTTTCGAAAGCAGCAGCAGGGGGCGACGGAGGCTGTAGCGGCCGTCCTTCACGGTCGGCACTTCCGGCTCGACCTTATCCACCGGCAACAGGCGGACGGCGACACCGCCCGAGACGGCCGAGAGCCCGGTACTCAATGAAATATAGGACGTTGCGGAGAGGGGTGGAAGGGTGCCGACGACGGTCTTCACGACGGCATCATCGACGCCGATCACTTTGGCGGAATCTGGAATTTTGTCCGCTATCCCGAGTTGAGTTTCAAAGGCTTCACGAACGTTCTGGTTACGCGGCCTATCGATCAGGAGAATCTTCGTGTCCGGTCCACCCAGATCCGACCACTCCTTGATTTTTCCTGAAAAAATGTCGGCGACTTGCTGCTTGGTCACCTCTTTGGTGAAGTTTGATAAATGGACCAAAATGCCGATTCCATCCCAACCTATCTGAGTTGCCAAGAAGGCCGGATCTTCAGACCCCGTAACGGCGATCTGGGCCTGGCCTGTTTTGATCAATTGCAAAGGTTTGGAATCGTCGTCCCATAGGATGTCGACATAGGCACGGGGATTGGCTTTTTCAAAGGCTCGAGCCAATGCCTCGATGGTTATTTGCTCAGGCCCATTGCCTGCGATGACCAAGCTTCCGGCTGTTTGTGCAAAAGTGCCGGTATGGGACACACAGAGGGCCAGTCCGACGAGCAGCCCGGTTACGAACCGTTCCACGGTCATCGAACCGCCCGTTCCCACAGAAAGTCACGACTGGGCTCGTACCGGTATTGGGTACTCAAGAGGTCGATCCTTCCGTCGACATAGGGTCTGACTCTGAGGTGACGTTCGGCGGCGGCACGATGGGTCTGGCATTCAGCGGCGGCAACTTGGCAAAGCTCTTCATCCGTTCCTCAGTCATGGCCTTGGCTTTCAGTTCAGAAAAGCCGGGTTTGCGATCACCGACGACGTTGGACGAAAAGGAAGACATGAGTCGGGTTGCCTGACGGGCCCGACAAAATGGACATTCCGTGTCTTCGACCCTGGCATACACCGACTGATTGGTTTCGAATTGTTTCTCGCACTGTCCACAACGGTATTCATAAAGTGGCACGGATTGAATCCTTTCTGTGTCTCTATTATTGTTGTAGAGATATCATCTGAACCGTGACCCGGTTCGGACTTGACAAGATGACTCTCCTAAGCGATCTTGACCGACTCACAACGATGCGTTTATTCTAGCAACAGACGTAACTAAACTGCCAGCTTTTATAGGAGGGTTTCGATGCCAGTGCTGATTCGACGGTACAAAGGCAATAACGGTATGATGCAGGAAGAACGAATCGACGACGACGCTCGAATCGAGCGCTACATGAGGCTCTTCGAAAAAGAGGACGTCAAGAAGTTGGAAACCGGCGTGAAAGTCTTTATTGAGAAGGATGAGTGGCAACTCCTCCCATGAATCGGTAAGGGGTGACAAGTGGAGGGTAACCAGCTAACCTGCAATCGTTTCCGACAGCCCTTCACCACCATCCGTTCACCGCTGACCGATCTGCCATGATGTACTGGATTCACATCGCACGCGCGATTGATCGTGTGACGCTCCACCGAGACCGGTGTTCAGAGGTTCCATCCACCGCGACCTCCAGCGATTTCTGGGAAGGAGGATGGTTTGACTATCCGGACAAGGAACGGGCGCTCCGTGCCATGGAACAGGCTGGAACCAATGATCAGCGGCGGTGCCCACTCTGTAAGCCGTAGAATCGTGCTGAACCTGCAACGCGGGGACCCGGACACTCAAAACTCAACCCCTCAGCACCGTGTCATTCATGCCGCGACTTGCCCTTCTACTGACCACGGTCATCTGGGGTGCCACATTCCCCGCTACTAAAGCAGCGCTCGAGCAGATCCCTCCGCTCTCATTCTTGTTGCTCCGGTTCCTCTTAGGGACTCTGCTGGTGCTTCTGTGGTTTGTGATTTGCCGCCGTCGACTGCACCGTGATCGTGCCGTATTGGGAGCGAGCGCGCTCACGACCGTCTTCCTCTTTCTCGGGTACCTGTTGCAAACGGTCGGACTCAGCCATACGAGTGCCTCCAATTCAGCCTTTCTAACCGCATTGTACGTGATTTTTGTGCCGATGATTCTCATGCGGATCGACAGGCGGGTGATGTTGGCCACAGCGATTGCGGTGGTCGGACTCTGGCTATTGGTCAAACCCGACACCTCTATGAATCTGGGAGATCTCATGACGCTCGGGTGCGCCGTCGCGTTTGCCGGGCATATCATTTGTCTGGAGCGATTCACCAGGCAGGTTGATGCTCCATCGCTATTTGTATGGCAGATGGCGGCGATGACGGTGTTGTTTCTTCCCGCACCGTGGTGGGAAGAGACGACCCAGAGCGACTTTTCGCCAACGGCCGTCTTGTTGATCGGTCTTGGCGTCACGGGCATTCTGGCCACGCTGGCATTTGCCGTCCAGATGTGGGCGCAGCGACTGGTGCCGGCCCAACAGGTGGCATTATTATTTGCGTCCGAACCTGCCTACGCGGCCTGGCTGTCCTGGTACTTTCTTGGGGAGACGTTGGATGTGCAAGGATGGGTCGGGAGTGCGCTGATCTTATTGGCGGTGATGATCGGAGCGTTCGGCGGCTGATCGCTCTCATATAGGGAGGAGTTATTTATATGGCCCAGAAGTTCGGCAATGGACGGTGGGTTCGCGAAGGATTTTTTGATAACCGCGTCGATGGAACGGTTGTGGGTCAGGTTGTCTTTGCCGTGATCGGGCCGGTGGATTTTTATTTGCACGGCAATTTCAAGCCGGATATCGCTGGAGAGGTGATTCGATTCCGCAACGGCCGGTTTGAAGATGACGATATGGCCGGACAAGTCATCGGCGACATGGCAAATCCACAGCTCGGAACCGTAAATTTGATCTCTCTGGATCCACACCCGAATCTTGAGCCGCATCCCTACGTCGAGTGGTTTACGCTCAGAAACGATCACTATCGCTTCGAGTTGGGTCCTGGCGACGCATGGGTGATGTCTGATGAAGAGCGAAAAGCGATCGATGGGGAAAGCCGACGAATTCGGAAGACTCTGGCCGACCGAGTGTTCGATCGACCAAGATCTGACGATGATTCAGAGTGGATCTAGTTCACATGATTCATGACGGTTCGTGACGAAACCGCCAAGGCGCCAGGCGAGACGGGCGCGTGGAGTCCCGAGCGGCGCATCGACGGTTGCAGTAGAAGCGTTCATGAATCATGTGGGCTAAGGAGGGGTCAGTTCAAGTTGAGGCTGAGGTGCTGGAAGTTCCGCTGCTTTTACGGCTGCTTCAATCTTCTTTTTGAGGACGCTACGGTCTGCATCCTGTTTGGTTTTTCCCTCGCGCACATACACCGGGACACCACGGATATCCCACACCAATCCCATCCACTCAAGCCCTTTCAGGCAGTAATAGGTCATATCGATTTCCCACCAATAGAAGCCTTGTCTCGTCGCGGCCGGATAATAGTGGTGGTTATTGTGCCAACCTTCTCCCATGGTAATCAGGGCCAGGAAAAAGTTGTTCCGGCTGTCGTCACCGGTCTCGTACCGTTGTGACCCATAGACGTGGGACAAGGAATTAATGGTGCAGGTTCCATGAAACAGTGCCACGGTCGAGATGAAAAATCCCCAAATCAGCATCTGGGGGCCGTTGGTGCCGAGTTCGGGTGCGTAGGCTTCCAGCAGCTTGCCGAATCCGAACATTCCGAAACCGGTCATAGTGGGAACGAGGACGTCAAAGCGGTCGAGAAACCGCAGCTCCGGAAACTTCGCGAAATCGGCGATTCCTTTCAGACGCGGCGCATAATGAGTTTGCGACATAACCCAGCCCATGTGCGACCAGAGGAACCCTCCTTGACGCGGAGAGTGCACGTCGTCAGGCGTGTCGGATGCGATATGGTGATGACGATGATGGCCCGCCCACCATAAAGGACCACGTTGAGCGCAGGAGCTGCCTAACAACGCAAAGAGAAATTGGACGGTGCGCGAAGTCTTGAACGTGCGATGTGAGAAATAGCGATGGTACCATCCGGTGATCGCAAACATACGGATGAAATAGAAGGCGATCGCAACGACGACAGCGGTCCAGCTCCATCCTACCCACAACACTCCCAAACACATCAGATGCACCGCAATAAAGGGGACACTCCGAACCCAGTCTACCTTGGGAGGCCCTTCCACTTTCGTATGTTCAAGACCTGCCCAGGAGTCAAACCAGCGAAGAAATGAATACCAAAAGTCCTGGGCTTTGGTCGGGCTAGTCGTTTGCACGTCGGACATACAATTCTCCTCTACGTCGGGGGATCGGCAACGTCACTGTGGTGGGAGACAGGGAGCCGGGGTCCCGATTAAGCTGGTTGCTCGTGCAGAATAGGTTGGGTCGTCATTATACAGAGAACGCCGGGAAAGTGAAACTTGATTTTTTGCGTGGCCTCGGCGGAGTTTGATTATACCGGACGGGCGTTCGCTGTCTATTCATTTTAGACGTAGTCGCGAGAATAGAACGGACGTTTGCTTGCCTGTTTGACAGGGCCCCGGTGCGTCTCTAGAATGCCGCTACGATGAACGACCGATTCCTCCGAGCCTGTCGCCGCGAGCCCGTCGATTGTACGCCCGTGTGGTTTATGCGCCAGGCCGGACGCTACATGTCCGAGTATCGAACGTTGCGTGCAAAACATTCGATCCTCGAAATGTGCAAGACGCCTGAGCTTGCGGCTCAAGTGACTCTCCAGCCGATTCACCGATTTCCGTTGGATGCCGCCATTATTTTTGCCGACATCCTGCTGCCGTTGGAGCCAATGGGGATCAGTCTTGAGTTTGCGGCAGGAGAAGGACCCGTTATTCACAACCCGGTTCGTGACCGAGCGGCGGTGGATCACCTCAAGGTAATCGACGGCGACGAACTCGAGTATGTGGCCGAGGCCATTCGTCAAGCCCGACACGCCCTCGACGGACGAGTACCGTTGATCGGATTTGCCGGTGCGCCGTTTACGCTCGCAAGCTATGCCATTGAGGGCGGAGGGTCCCGCAACTATCTGCACACCAAGCAAATGATGTATGGCGACCCCACCGCTTGGCATCGCCTCATGGACAAGTTTGCGCGTGTGCTCACGGGGTACCTCCGGCGACAGATCCAGGCGGGAGCTCAAGCAATTCAACTCTTCGATAGTTGGGTCGGCTGCCTCTCGGCCGGTGACTACGCCGAATATGTGATGCCGCACGTCCAGCGGATTTTCGATGGGCTCAAGCGGGAAGGTGTGCCGATGATTCATTTCGGCACCGGTACCACGGCCATTCTGCGGCAGATGCGCGAGGCAGGCGGGGATGTCATTGGAATCGACTGGCGGGTTCACCTGGATGAGGCTTGGACCATGGTCGGGCATGACCGCGCCGTGCAGGGCAACTTGGATCCGCTCGTGCTGTTTGCGCCGCTCCATGAAATCGAGCGCCGGGTGGAAGATATCTTGCGACGGGCCGGGAGACGTCCCGGGCACATCTTCAACCTCGGTCACGGCATACTGCCTACGACGCCGATCGAACACGTGGCCGCGACGATCGACATGGTGCACAAGCTCAGCCAGCGGTAGGACGTGAAACGCTTTTCGTGAAGCGTATCTCGGATTCGACATAGGCAATGCTCGTGCGTAACGTTTAATTGAGCGTACAACCCCTAACCCCGATCTTCTTTCGAGATACGAGATACGAACGACGAGTAACGATGCTGGCTACGCGACGTCATACCGCGGTGCTGCTCATGGCGATGGGTGGGCCCGATTGTCTGGAGAACGTCGAGCCGTTTTTGCGCGATGTTCGAGGGGGGCGACCGACACCTCCAGCGCTCGTGGAGGAGATTCGTGAGCGATACCGAGTCACCGGAGGCAAATCACCGGCTGTCTCCATTACACAGGAGGTTGCGAAGAAACTCGAGCAACAATTGAATGGGGCTGCTCACAGGCGTTACAAGGTGTACGTCGGTTTGCGGCATTGGCATCCCTTCATTAGAGAAACGTATTCCGATCTATTGAAAGAATCGCCGGAACAGATCATCGGGGTCTGTATGGCCCCACAACAGTCCTCCTTGAGTACCGGAGCCTATCGGAAGAAAGTGGAAGAGGCCCGTGCCGAGTTTAAGGATCGGACCGATGTGACGTATGTCGGTAGTTGGAACCGACATCCTCGGCTGATTGCTGCTTTCGTGGACAATATTCGGTTAGGGCTCTTCGCGTTTCCTGCCGACGTGCGGGCATCGGTGCCCGTGCTGTTTACTGCGCATAGTCTGCCGGACCGGATCGTCGCCATGAAGGATCCCTATCCCGAGGAAGTGAAGGGTACGGTCGAAGCGGTGACACAGTTTCTAGGCGACCAACCGATCTACTTTGCCTATCAAAGTCAGGGACGATCAAGCGAACCGTGGCTGGGACCCACCGTGGAATCGATGTTGGAAATCATTCAGCTGGCGGGACATCGTCATGTTCTGGTGGCGCCCATCGGATTCATTTGCGACCATGTGGAAACCCTCTTTGATATCGATATTGAACTCAAGCAGTTGGCGACCAACAAGGGGCTACACCTTGAACGTATAGCCATGCTGAATGACTCGCCCGCACTCATCGAGACGTTACGCGACGTCTTGACGACACACGAATCCTCTTTCTGCATCCAGTCGTGACTCGATCACGCACAGTCGTGATAGTGGGCGGCGGCATTTCCGGCCTGGCCACTGCTTTTTCACTGCAAGAAAAGGCGACGAAGGCCGGCCTTCCCGTTCACTGCACGGTCCTCGAATCTGAATCCTCCTGGGGAGGAAAGATCGTCACTCATCGGGTCGGCGAGATTGTGACTGAAGCCGGACCGGACTCCTTCCTTTCCCAAAAACAGGCCGGCCTCGATCTTTGCATGAAGCTTGGCCTTGCCGATCAACTCATCAATACGAATGAGACAGGTAAGAAGGCTTCGGTGCTCTATGGCGGACGGCTTCATGATCTACCCGAAGGACTTCTCTCATTCGTTCCGAAACAATTGGGGTCCTTCTTTCGAAGCGGTTTGCTCACCTGGACGGGGTTGGCGCGTATGGGGCTGGAGATCGCTGTTCCACCAGGCCCTTCAACGGGTGATGAATCGTTGGCCGCCTTTCTTCGCCGTCGGTTTGGAGTACAAGCGTTTGAACGGATCTTGGAACCGCTGATGGCTGGAATTTACGCGGGAGATGCCGAGCAAATGAGTCTGCGAGCCGCGTTCCCGCGGTTCTTTGAGCTGGAGCAACAATATGGCAGCATCGTTCGAGGCATGATGGCCGCTAAGGAAGCTGCCTCGCTGGTTTCGGCTGCCCAACCAAGACGGACGATGTTTGTCAGCCTAAAGAACGGTCTCAGCGATTTAGTGACCGCTTTAACGAATCGTTTGACGCATCAGGGAGTCGTGCTCCGTATAGGTGCTCGAGTCGAGGCCCTCAGAGTGAGATCACGTGAGCTCGGGCGCTGGATGTACGACCTTATTTTGCAGGACGGTTCGGCGCTTTCCGCCGACGGCGTCGTTCTTGCCACACCGGCGTATGTTTCAGCGGAGCTGTTGCGCCCGTTGACGCCGATAGCCGGCGGTTTGCTGGACATGATCCCTTATGCTTCCACTGCCACCATTGCGATGGTGTTTCCACGGACCCTGACGAGTGCCATAGAAGGATTCGGATTTATCGTGCCGCGAACGGAGCAGCGTCATTTAATTGCCGCAACATGGACCTCGCTTAAGAGGCCATATCGCGCTCCGGCGGATCAGCTGTTGGTGCGCTGCTATGTCGGTGGAGTGGGGCGGGAAGACATTCTTCAGTTGGATGATGATGCGCTGACGGCAACAGTCAGGGGGGAACTCGCCACTGTATGCGGCATCAGAGTGGAGCAAAATTATGCAGAGGTGAATCGATGGTGGAAGGCGATGCCGCAGTACACGCTCGGACATCTGGATCGATTGGCACAACTGGAGTCGGCAGTGAGCCGTTATCCAGGACTTGTTCTTACCGGGGCCGGTTATCGCGGAGTCGGCATACCTGACTGCATTCGTGATGGAGCTGTGGCAGGCGAACGGATGGTGCAGGATCTTATCGGTGCACCGAGTGTAGTGCGGCGACCTACTATAGGAATGGGCTGAGCCTAAGGCTGAGGAAGATACGTGATGAGTCTTAACCTTTCATTTTAGAAACCGACACATGTATTATTTTGCTCAACCTTCACCTCAATCTTCAGACAAATCTCCTTAGTGGTAGATCCATGCCCGGGTTAACGGGAATTCGGTCGGGCCGCTGGCTTCTTGGCGGCTGGCCAGCACCTGATAGACGGTCAGCCAGCCCTGCGAAAACGCCAGTGATGAGCCTGCGAGATAGGTACGCCATATCCGAAGCGTCCGTTCGCCGACGATGCGACGGGCTGCGATGAGTTGTCTTTCCAGTCTGCGTGACCAGTGTGCGAGCGTCCGAGCATAATGCGGTCGTAGACTTTCGACGTCATAGACCTCAAAATTCTGTCTCGCCATCTCTCGGATGACCGAGTGGAGATGAGGGAGCTCGGTATGTGGGAACACGTACTTGTCCATAAACTCGCTCACTCCGGAGCCGACTGTGTGCCCCTCGGCATCGGGTGAGGTGATGCCGTGGTTCATGAACAGCCCTCGATCGCGCAACAGGCGCCGCACAATGCCGAAGTAAAGGTAAAAATTATTTCGGCCGACATGCTCAAACATGCCGATACTGGAGATTTTGTCGAAGGTGCTTTCTCCCAATCTTTCCGGGGCGTCGCGATAATCCAGCAGGAGGACCTTGATCTGTCGTTCAAGGCCCGCCGCCTTGACACGCTCCTTGGCCAAAGCAAACTGATTGTCCGAGAGCGTGATTCCGACAGCATGGACTCCGTAACGCTGGGCGGCATGAACAACAAGCCCGCCCCAGCCGCAGCCGATGTCAAGGAAACGCTCACCGGGCTGAAGACGTAGTTTGCGGCAGATGTGATCGAGCTTGGCCTCTTGCGCGGCGTCGATCGTTTCTTTCCCGGTTTGAAAATACGCGCAAGAATAGACCATACGGTCATCCAACCAGAGCCGGAAAAAATCGTTGCTGACGTCGTAGTGATGTTTAATGTCGTTAAGATCCTGTTTGGGGGTATGGCATACCGACGAAGCGGGGATTCGTGCCGTCGCCGGCGAGCCGCCAACCGCCACGAGGCGCTCGGCGCTGGCGATCACGGATATGATGTCGCCGTCGATATCGAGGCGTCCATCGACGAACGCCTCGCCGAGCGATCCAAGCGTGGGATGGGTTAGCGCCTGCAACAAGTTCGGATCGCGGATTGCGAGTACAACGCGAGGTGCCTGGCCGAAATTGAGACGCGAACCGTCGGGAAGAATGAGGTCGAGCGGCTGGCCGCCGTTTGCCCGGACTCTTTCCGCTAGTTGCTGGATTTGATGGCTGATGGTCTTGCTGACAAGCTTACGGGTCGCCTGAGATACGAAACTGCCCTGAGACATGTCAACCTCCCTTGGGCTGTAACCTGCGATTCTTGGTCGAATGCGGGTATTCGCTGGAGGCTAAGCCTGAGAATACCTACAGTCTTCGATGAATTCAGTTCAAGCGGGTGTCATAGACGCCCCTTATACCAAAGACCGGTGCGACGGATTATTTTTCCGCGTAGTCCTTTCACCTGGTCATTGTCAAGTGCCCATACACGCGACGACAACTATGAGACGTTTTTCAATCACTGCGTAGAACATATCAACTCAACCGACTACGGCACAATGAGAGTTAAAATAATCGGATAATGACGAGTATGAGAACTAGGATGTTCCTCAGGGGATGTTCCTCAGGGGAGAATAATGGCTTGCTGGGGATAGCCGAGTTCTTTCAGCACGGCTTCCAATGAGTCGACCATCGGCGGCGGGCCGCAGAGAAACACGCAGGTGTCGGGGCCTGGAGTAGGAAGATGGCGCCGAAGAATTTCAGGGGTGATGCGACCTGTGCCACCTTCCCACCCTGGAGGCGGCTGCTCCAAGACGTGGTGGCAATAAAAGCTCGGATAGTCTCGAACATTGCGATCCCACTCCTCTCGGAAGATGATGTCCGATTCCGTTTTATTGGCAAAGATCAGGAATAATTTCGCATCGATTTTGTTGGTCAGAATCCAACGAATGACGGAGATCATCGGCGTAATCCCGGTGCCTCCCGCCACAAATCCGACTCGCTTCGCCATTCCATCGATCCAATGTCCTCCGGTGTTCGGCCCGCTCATCAACACCGTATCTCCGATCCGCTGATCGTGCAGGTACTTCGAGACGAAACCAGCGTCATAACGCTTGACCGTCAGATCGAAGAACCCCGCGGTGCCGACGAGTGACGAGGGGGTGTATGGCCGCTTGACTTGCTTGCCGTTGATCGTCGCATGAACGTAGAGAAAATCGCCGGGCAACATATCCAGCGTGGCATCGGCAGGAAGCTCAAACCGGAACGTCTTCGTGTCATGGGTGTCCACCTCGATGTGAGTCAGCTTGTACGGAGAGGGTGTTTTGGTTTTGATGATGAGGGTGTTCATGGGGGCGCATTCTATGGGAATGCACGAATTGGTGCAATGCCGGAGCGTTTATGCCGACCATGGTTATAGTGGAACGTTCAATCAGAGTGTTTCATTTTGCTCGCCTTCTTAGGCTTAGCAGTGGACCTAACCAAGGCCGAATCAAGAAGGTGAATCAGCTGGTTACCTATATTTAGACACCGCACTTATTCCATCTCCCCCTACGTAGTTCAACGTGGTATAAGAATTGCGCGCAGGAGGCCTTTATCGGTCACTCTAGGACGGCCACATATAGTGAACGCAGGTGACATATGATGCGAGCACTCAATAAATTACCTTCGACGATTCTTGTGTTTGGAGTGGTTCTTCTTGTGCTGGGATTCTGTGGAATCTTGTATTGGAAACATGTTGAAACACAGAGCCTGCACTTGCAAGAACGCAATTTTCGCGTCTTGACAGTCACCAGCCATGCGTTAATAAAGGTGGTGGCCAATTATGGGACAGTGTTCAAGTCCGTAATTGAGGGTGAACCACCCTGCGATGCGGCTCCCTGTCCGGAAGAACATCGCCGTAAGGCTTATGCGGAGGCTTTGAAGACCCTACCGTCCCTTCAAAACGTGACGATCGCTAAAGAGGACGACAAGCTGATTGGGGCCACCGTCCGGTTCATCAGAGAACGCAGCGCCTCATCCATCAAATTGACGTATGTTCACCAAGATCGCACAGAAACAAAGACCAGATGGAAGATTGAGGCCATCATCAATTTCGATACAATCATGCGGCAATTGGTGACCGAGGACATCTTTTCAGATGTACTGTTGGCTGATCGCATGGGTCGGGTTCTGTACCATCACCAGTCCATGCGCGATCCTTCGGGGTTTGTATTCGAAGATGTCTCGACTCTCCTGCGTAGGGTCAACGGTTTGGAGTCGAAGGAGGGCGGCACTGAGAAAGGTGGGGCTGAAAGACAGGAAGGTTTGGTGTCGATGCTTCCGCTATTCAACGCGGCACCGATTGGCGGGATCTCCCATGTCATATTTGCCCAGGCGATGGATCTGCTTGCCGATCGGGAAACCGCTCAAACATTGATTCTCGTGGGCATCGTTCCCGCCGGGCAATTTCATGCCGAAGCTCGCGCCATACCACTCAATCATCTTCTACTCGTGGCTGGGTTTTTGCTCATCCTCTTCTTTGTGCTGCCGTACATTAAGCTGCGAACCAATGTGCCTACTGAACGACTGACTCCCATTTCCGTCATTGTTCTGATGATTTCGACCATACTTGGAACCGCGGTGCTGACGTTCGGTCTGGCCGATATCGCGACGTACCGCAATTTGGAGCAACACCTGAATACGCAATTGAAGGACGTCTCGAATGAAATTCGGAAGCAGTTTAATGACGATGCGCAACGAGGCCTCGCGCAACTCGCAATGTTCGATCAATCTTGCGAGGGGGAGTGCTCGAACCGTCTTCATGAAGCAGGCGGATCTCACTTGGCGCAGCGTTTGTGTATCCGGATGAGTGAGGAAAGAGAGAAGAGCGAGTTCTTCTTCCAAGCCGAGTCCGACAAGTGTTCAGAGAACAATGACAAGAATAACGCTACGAGAGTCGTCTATCCTGATGTCAAAACCATGTTTTGGGTCGGATCGACCGGGGAGCTTAAGGTTCTCCGGTCACGCGAGTCGCATCCCTGGAAATACGCGAAGCTCCAAGAGCGACAATATGTGCGCCGCATTCTGGCAGATGAAACATTTATCCGCGAACATGATGGGCAACGGTTCTGGATCGAACCCATTTTTTCTCGGACCACCGGCGAAAACGCTGCAGTGTTTTCGATGAAAAGCATCGCATCCTCTGAAGGGCCGATCGTGGCGGCATTGGAAGTCAAGTTGCCTTCGGTTACGGGTGTCGGCGTGCCTCCAGGAATGGGGTTTGCCGTGATTGATCAGGAAGGCAAGGTTCTATTTCACTCGGATCCACGGCGGAATCTGCGCGAGAACTTGTTCGAGGAAACTGATAGAGACGGACGCCTTCGACAGGCCGTCTTTGCCCGCGCGACCACTCAATTTGACGGGCGCTATTGGGGAAAGGATCGGCATTTCCATATCACTCCGCTTTTTCTTGAGAAAGAGTACATTGAACCTCCTGATGTGTACTGGTCGCTGGTGACCTACTGGGACGTCGATATGCTGCGGGTGTTGAACCTTCGTGCCCTCTATTCAAGCGGCGCACTTTTCTTGGTCTATGTGCTCAGCGCATGGAGCATCGGAATCGTAGGATGGTGGGTGTATTCGCGCGCGAATGCGGCGGCTTATCCATGGGTATGGCCGCAATCGGAGCATCTGCATCGCTATCAGATCGCCATCGGGTTGCTCGTCGTTTCGTTGGTCGCAATCGGTATCTGGTTCCTGCGTCCGCATCCTTATCCTGACATGTTGTTGTGGGGATTGCTGCCGGCGCTCGTGGCCTGGGCGATGGTGCTGTCCATCGCTCACACAAAGGCCGATCCTACCGACCACAACAAGACAGATGTGTCGGCCAGGCCGAGTTATCGCCGGTCCTATCCGCTGGTGGTAACGCTGATATTGCTGGTTTTTGTGGTGGTACCGGCACTCGTGGTCTTTCGAGTGGCGGAGGACGTAGAGTGGCGGGTATTGGTCGAATTTGGTCAGTTCGATTTTGTGCGGGATCGGGGGATTCACGACCAGGAGGGTCGGAAATCTTATCCTTCCACATTATTCCATGACACAAGCAGCAACG
>JACZCY010115465.1_pt1 | contig 19999 bp, 16 predicted proteins | sample 8641821 | NCBI WGS metagenome assembly JACZCY01 (sample SAMN15324609, study PRJNA640507) | soil metagenome | isolation source: intercropping sugarcane | place: China: Luxin town, Laibin City, Guangxi Province | collected 2019-07-25 | depth 10cm m | reverse complement strand
TCAAAATTTGGTACGTCGGTCCGTCCCAAGAGCAATGCACCGGTCCAGTAGGTTGCGCCCAAGATCGGAATGATGGTCCAGGGATTGTTGATCAAGGCACCGGTGAATAGGGCCAAAAAATTGAGTCCAAACAGCCAAGTGCACAGCACGACCATCGCCGTGTGCAGGCCATAGACCGGTGAGAATGCTATGAAGACGCCCAGCGCAAATGCCAACGCGGTGCGTTGTGGTGATTCCTGTAAATGGAGCACTTGGAGCAAGAGTGCCCGAAATGATCGGGTTCCTTGAGTAGAGGGCTGGTGACTCGTGTCGGACATCAGCGGAAATGTTCGTAACTGGTGACAGGCATCGGCTGCGTCCGACCATCGGAGGTCATCTGAATTCCGAAGCGCCGCGGGCGAATCGTTCCGATACGGGTCAGGTGATAGCCTCGTGTTCCTGCTTGCCGTTCAATAGTATCGCTGTCGTGCGGAGAAGCGGTGAACAGAAGCTCATAGTCTTCACCACCGGTGAGCGCGACTCGAATCGGCGAGACGCCGATCGTCCTGGCATAGGCTCGACAGGCCGGTGAGATCGGTATCATATCGAGTTTCACCTCTGCGCCGACTCGACTTTCTTCGCACAGATGCCGAAGATCTCCGGAGAGGCCGTCGGAGAGATCAATGGCGGCGGAGGCGAGCCGCCTCTCGTTGAGCCATCGGCCTTCGGCGACCCTCGCGGTAGGGTGGGAATGGCGGCGGACAAGAAATTGCCGATGAGAGCGCGAGAACTCGATCTTCCTCTTTCTCAAGGGGCGCGAGGTTGTGTTGGTCATCAAGAGTTTGAGACCCGCCAGAGAGTCTCCAAGAGTACCCGAGACATAGATGTGGTCCCCCACTTTGGCACCGTGCCGAAAAAGCGCCCGACGACCACTCGTGGTACCGATCAGGGTGATACTGAGAAAGAGTCCAGCCTTGGACGCCGAGGTGTCTCCACCGATGAGCGTCACGTCGTAAAGGCGGCAAGCCTTCATCAGGCCGCGGTACAGCTCGTAGATATGTGACCGCTTCACTGTCCTCGGGATGGCGAGCGAAACGAGCAGATAGCGAGGGGCGGCACCCATAGCGGCAATATCACTGAGGTTGGCCATGGCGGCTCGGTATCCGACCGACTCGAGGGGTACCGACTTCAGGTCAAAGTGGATTCCTTCGGTCAACAAATCAGTTGTAAGATGCCACCAGGTCTGGGCGGAGGTCTCGATCACGGCTGCATCGTCGCCGATGCCCTGAACGAGCCCTGGTGCATGGTAGGCATACCGACCTTCAAGGGATCGGATGAGAGCAAATTCCTGAATGGGGGCTTCGGCCGGACGACGGGCCACGGCGCTATCCTATGACCGTGGGGGCACTCGATTTGCCATCACCGTGGCAGGAAGTTCGTGCGACCGCCGACCTTTGCCGGATCGCAGGGGGCGGATGCGCGTGGGCGTCGGAGGGGGCGATGGTTTCCGAGAGGCCGGCGAAGCCTTGGCGCTTCGGCGGAGGGCGATCTTCATGACGTCATCCATAGTTTCGACGAACGCCAATTGAATGCCTTTGAGGAGATGTTTGGGGATTTCCTCAAGGTCCTTCTTATTCCGACGCGGGAGGATTACGGTGGTGAGCTTCGCCCGCTTCGCCGCCAAAATCTTTTCCTTGAGTCCCCCGATCGGAAGCACACGGCCTCGCAAGGTGATCTCTCCGGTCATTGCCAAATCCCGCCTTGCCGGCGTACTGGAAAATGCCGATGCGATAGCGGTTGCCATCGTGATGCCGGCCGAGGGACCGTCTTTTGGAATAGCCCCGGCCGGCACATGGATGTGCAGGTCTTGTTTGCTGAACATGCCGGGGTTGAGATGCAGGGTTTTTTCTCGTGAGCGGACGTAGCTAAGCGCCGCTTGAGCGGATTCTTTCATCACATCACCCAGGTGGCCGGTGAGAGTCAATTGGCCTTTCCCCTTCATCACCGTCGCTTCAATGTAGAGTACGTCGCCACCCGCTTCCGTCCAAGCTAGGCCGGTCGCCACACCGATTTCATCTTTCTCAAGTTCCGCTTCCGGCACATATTTCGACACCCCCAGATATTTATGGAGATTGGACGGTTCGATCGGAAATCCCAGACCTTTGCCCTCGGCGACTTTCTTCGCAACCTTACGCATCACATTGGCGATCTCCCGCTCAAGGTTCCGCACCCCCGCCTCCCGCGTGTAGTGCGAAATGATCTGGCGGATCGCCGGCTCCGTCAGATGGACATGCTTGCTTGTGATCCCGTGTTCTTCGAGCTGGCGGGGGATCAGGTATTTCTGGGCGATGCCGAGTTTCTCTTCTTCGGTATATCCGGGGATCTCGATGACCTCCATGCGATCGCGCAACGCGGGCAGGATCGGATCGATCAAATTCGCCGTGGTGATGAACATCACTTCGGTCAAGTCGAACGGGACACCGAGATAGTGATCGGTGAACGCACTGTTTTGTTCAGGGTCGAGGACCTCCAGCAAGGCCGCCGACGGGTCCCCTCGAAAATCCATCCCCACCTTGTCCACCTCGTCGAGCATGAACACGGGATTGCCGGTGCCCGCTTGCTACATGCCCTGGATGATGCGCCCCGGTAATGCGCCGACATAGGTGCGGCGGTGGCCGCGGATTTCGGCCTCATCCCGTACCCCCCCCAAGCTGATTCGTACAAACTCACGTCCCAATGCCCGGGCGATCGACTTCCCCAGCGATGTTTTTCCGACTCCCGGTGGGCCGACGAAGCAAAGGATCGGCCCCTTCATTTTCTCTTTCAGCTTGCGGACGGCCAAGTATTCGAGAATCCGCTCCTTGACCTTTTCGAGGTCATAGTGGTCGTCGTTCAATACCTTGGCGGCGGCCTTCAGCTCGAGATTATCCTTCGATCGCTTGGACCATGGCAATTCGACCATCCATTCCAAATAGGTCCGCACCGTTGCGGATTCGGCGGTATCCGGATGCATCTTTTCGAGACGCTTGAGCTGTTTTTCAGTCTCCTTCAAGACCTTGTCGGGCATTTTCGCGTCTTTGATTCGTTTGCGGAATTCCGTAATTTCTTCCGCCCGCTCATCGAGTTCACCCAACTCCTTCTGAATGGCCTTCAGCTGTTCCCGCAGAAAATACTCCCGTTGGGTCTTGTCCATCTCGCCCTTGGCTTGCGCCTGGATCTTTTGTTGCATGGAAAGGACTTCGATTTCCTTCCCGAGAATGTCGCTTACTTGGCGAAGGCGTTGAATCGGATCGGAGATTTCCAAGACGGCCTGGGTGGCGTCGACTTTGAGGCCGAGATTGGAGGCCACCATGTCGGCCAGTCGGCCGGGCTCTTCGAGGTTTTCGATGACGACCATGACATCGGGGATCAAGACCTTCCCCAAGCTCACGATTCGTTCGATCTGCTCTTTCACGGTCCGCATGACGGCTTCTGCCTCAAGGGCCGTGGCCATCGGTTTTGTATCAATCAGCTTGTCGATCCGAACGGAGTAGTAGGGGTCGGTCTGAATGTATTTGGTGATCTTCGCTTTGGCGACGCCCTGCACCAGGATTTTAATGCGTTCATCAGGCAGCTTGAGCATTCGCATGATGATGCCGACGGTGCCGATCGTGTGGATGTCTTTGGGAGCGGGATTTTCGACGTCGAGCGCTTTCTGAGTCGCGAGGAAGATCATCCGATTGCCGGCAAGGGCCGCTTCGATGGCCTTGATCGACATGTCGCGTCCGACGAAAAGGGGAAGCACCATATACGGAAAGACGACGATATCCCGGACCGGCAACAGCGGAAGCTGACCGGGAACCTCAATGTTTTGTGGAGGCTGAATGTCTTGTTCGTTGGGGTCAGTCATGTGCTTGCCTGTTCTTTATCTATGAGGGGCAACAGGTTCGAAGAACCAGGTTCTGCAACCACTTAAGTGTCTGAGCAACAGGTCTTCCTCGTCTGTGAGTCTCAGTATTTCGTTCTCCGTTCTGATGGAGCTGAATGGCCTATCGGATTGCGTGTTGAACCGAGTCGAACGATCCGTCCAATGTCTAGAGGGTCACACTGATTGTTGCCGGAAACCTCGCGACAGAGTGCCCACCACGACTGGTGGGATCATCCTCGACGATTATTCGATGCGGTGTGCATTCTAGTCGAAAGGTAGTCGCGGAATTCTGCTCCCAGTGCCGGGTTCTTCAATGCGAACTCAACGGTGGCGATCAAAAAGCCCAATTTGTCTCCGGCGTCATGACGCTGTCCCTCTACCTCCAGAGCATACATCGGAGATTTTTTTGCGAGTGTCTTGAGCGCGTCGGTCAACTGAATTTCCCCGTTCTTTCCAGGGGGGGTTCTTCTCAGGACCGGAAAGATTTCGGGAGGAAGGACATACCGGCCGATCACGGCGAGCGTAGATGGGGCATCGGTCGGCGATGGTTTCTCAACCAAATCCTCAACCCGATGAAGACCGTGAGCGAGACGCTTGGGGGTCACAATTCCGTACCGGCTGACATCCGCCTTGGGAACCTCCTGCACTCCTAGAACCGCCCCATGGCGTTTTTTATAGATATGGATCAATTGCGCGAGCCCTGGGACGTCGGCGTCGATGATCTCATCCCCAAGAATGACGGCGAAGGGTTCATCGCCGATCAGGTGTTGCGCACACAACACGGCATGTCCCAAGCCGAGGGCTTCGGACTGCCGCACGTAACAGAAATTCGCAAGGTTTGAGATCTGTCGGATTTGATGGAGCACCTGACTCTTGCCGGTGCCTTTCAAATTTTCTTCCAATTCAACGGAGCGATCAAAGTGATCTTCGATCGCGCGCTTGCCGCGGCCGGTAATCACGATAATGTCCTCGATGCCCGAGGCTACCGCTTCTTCGACCGTATATTGAATCAGCGGCTTATCGACCAAGGGCAACATTTCTTTAGGGGATGCCTTTGTGGCGGGAAGGAATCGTGTCCCAAGACCGGCCGCGGGAATGACCGCTTTTCTGACAGTCAGACGTGACATGGAAGGATACTATGTGATGGGGTGTGTGAAGTCAAGAAACGGACGAACTCATCGCATCGAAGGCGAGGTTGCCGTTTCCATGAACGCGAGCGACTCTTACGAACGAGATGTGCGTCGTGCCGTTCCACGGAATAGCGGGTGACTGTCACGATCGATGCGATCTGGGATCAGAACCAACACGATGGACACACGTCGAATTCAAGAGCGGCAAGCTCCTTTACAATGTAGGATGACCTCAATATAATCCGAAGGTTTTGCGCGGTCGGGTGGTACAAGGACGTTCGCGTGATAGAGCTGCCGGGCTGCAAATTCCCGACGAGATGCTCTTTCGGTTCAACATGTGCTCAGGGCGGGACGGACTGACTCGTAGGGAGTTGGCGTACGGTCGTTAAAGGAGAGGACCTGTGTGATGGTTCCGGCCGCATCATCCATCTCCATACTTCGCCACAGGAATCCGTATCGGTGACCGAGCACGCCGTCTACAGGCCTCGATCGTTCGTGGTCGCGGTCATGGTTGCCTCCCTGTTGTGGAGCGTGCTCGAAGCACTCGCTCAGACGCCGGACCTCAAGGTCGCTTCGATTGAAATTCGGGGAGCCAAACGAATCGAGGTTCCGGCGATTGCCGGCCGGCTCACGTTGAAAGTCGGCGATCGCTATACGCCGGAAAATGTGCGCGGACAAGTGAAGATTTTATACGACACGGGTTTTTTCGAGGATGTACAGGTTGAAACCGAATCGATCGCCGATGGGATGGCGGTGACCTTCGTCGTGCAAGAGAAGCCGTTCATCACCGAGATCGTCTTCGACGGTAACGAGCAATTGACCGACGAGAAGCTGAAGGAGAAAACGACGATCAAGAGCCAGACATTCCTTGATCAACAACAGGTGAAGGAAAGCGCCGAGACCATTCGCCTGGCCTACCAGCATGACGGATATTACAACGCACAGGTTGTTCCCGTGATCGAGGCGTTGGATGAGGAACGGAAGCGCCTGACTTTCCATATTACGGAAGGAGAGAAGGCCAAGGTCAAGACGGTGATATTCGAAGGGCTGCGTGCGGCGACGAAGACCGAGATGTTCAATGTCATGTCGACTCGGGAATGGATTCCTTGGTACGGTCTCGTGACGCGGCTCAAGTTGCCTTCTATCGTGTCCGACGCGGGCGTGTTGAAGCGTGAAGAGCTGACCAATGATGTGGAGCGGATCAAGGAAGTACTCCTGAACAAAGGCTATTTCAATGTTCGGGTCGGCCAGCCGTCGGTGGAGCTCACCGAAGATAAAAAATGGTTCATCGTCAGCTACCCCATCACCGAGGGAGAGCCGTTCACTATAGGAGAAATAGGGTTTCGAGGACACACGGTGTTTGAAGACCCGGAGCTTCGAGAGGGATTGAGGATCAAGGAGGGGGAAATCTTTCAGCGTGCCAAAATCCGAGATGAAATCACTCGAATCACGGATCTGTACGGAAGCAAGGGGTATTCATTTGCCGAAGTCGTGCCCGGCGTGAATCCGAACAATGAAGAACGGACGGTCGGCCTCATCTTCAACATCAAAGAAGGGGAGATGATGCGGATCCGACAGATCAATATCTATGGGAACGACAAGACACGAGACAACGTCATCCGGCGAGAAATACGAGTGGACGAACAGGATGTGATCGACACCGCCTCCCTGAAGCGAAGTTTCCAACGATTGAACAACTTGAATTTCTTCGAAACGGTCGAAATCCTGCCCGCGCAAGTCGCACCAGACAAGGTCGATTTGAACGTGCGTGTGAAAGAAAAACCGACGGGGATGTTCAGCCTCGGCGGTGGGTTCAGTACACTGGATCGACTGGTGGCGATCGCCGATATCACCCAAGGCAATTTGGGAGGGTACGGCTATATGGGGCGCATCCGCGGCCAGCTCGGCCAGCGAAGAAGTCTCGGGTCCATCACCTTTCGCAATCCCTATTTGTACGACTCATTGACGTCGCTGCAGATAGATGGGTACCGCAGTATCACGAATTACCTCTCGTATTTTGAGCAACGAACCGGCGGAAACGTCACGCTCGGCCGTTGGTTATCGGAATATGTCACGGGCAGCATCAGTCTCTTTGGAGAACAGATCACGTTTTCAGACCCTCAAGCGGGGATCTGCCCTGATTTGGTGCCGATCGTGTGTCGGCAGTTGGGAACACGGTCGACCACGGGATTTCGGCTGGGCCTGTTTCGGGACACCAGAGACTACTATCTCGATCCTAGATCAGGCTGGCGTGTCGGCGGAGGGTTTGATGTCGGAACGCCTTATCTGGGCGGGACCAACAACTTCATCAAGTATTATGTTGACGTCATCAAGGTCACGCCGCTTCCGCTCGATATGCGGTGGTCGTCACGGGTGCGCTTTGGCGAGGTCCAGGCACTCGGCGGGACGCAGATTCCACTGAATGAACGGTTCTTCGTGGGCGGTATCAATACCATGCGTGGGTTTGCCTTCGGTCGGGCCGGTCCAACAGTTCCCACGACACATGCTCCATTCGGCGCGGCCAAGCAATTGATCTTCAGCAACGAGCTGATCTTTACGGTCTCCTCCGAGGCAAAATTGAACGGGGTGCTCTTTTTCGACTACGGAAAGGGTTTTGACGACAATGAACCATTGTCGCTCAATCTGAGGAGCGCGGCTGGTATAGAAGGGCGTTGGATATCTCCATTTGGTCCGTTGCGTGTCGCCTATGGGATCAATCTTGATCGACGGACCGGTGAACGAATGGGCGTGTTCGAGTTTACGATCGGGACCTTGTTTTAGTCGGAGCCTTGGCGTGGTACGTTGGAACGGGAATCGGTGGAAGCCATCGGCGGGACTGATGGAATGGGCGGTGATGTCGGCTGCGGTCGCCATCATGCTGGCTCTCAGCGGATGTGCCGGAGGCGCGGGCAAAATCGACGCAAAGATCGGGGTGATCAATTCACAGCGCTTGCTCAACGAGACGAGTGCGGGCAAAAAGGCCAAAGAGAATTTGACCGCCTTTTCGAAAAATCGACAGGCGCTGATGGAATTGGAGGAAAAGGAGTTGCGGAGAATGGAGGAGGACTTTGTCAAGCAGTCGTCCGTCCTCAGCCCTGCCGCGAAACGAGATCGAGAAGAACAGTTTCGCCGGCGCATGCAGGAGTACCAGCAAAAGGCCTCGGAATTGAATCGAGAAGTCCAAGAAAAACAAAAAGACGTTCTGGAAGGGTTTCGTGACAAGATCGAAATGACCGCCGCAAAGGTCGCCAAGCGTCTCGGGTTGCAGGTTGTCGTTGATAAGAGCAAGGGTGGTCCGACCATCTATCATGAAGAAGGTCTGGATATTTCAGGGTTGGTCATCGAGGAGTTCAACCGCGAATATCCCTAAGTGCTGCGGGAGGTCGTCATGACGAGTATAGTGAAAGTGATCGTGGTAGTCGTCGCATTGTCGCTGGCGCAGTGGAGTGAGTCGCTCTATGCCGCGGAGGCGGTTCGGGTCGGGGTCATGGATCAGCAGATGGTCATGGAACGGACGAAGGGCGGGAAATTGGCTTTGGAAGATGTGAAGGGATATTCCATGACCAGACAGAAGATCATTAACGCCGATGAGCAAGAGCTCAAAGATTTGGAGCAGTCCTTACAAGATCCGAACGCGAAACTCACCGACCAGGCGAAACAAGAGAAAGAGGAGCAGATGCGGAGTAAGGTGGAAGCGTATCAGCGCCGCCTGCAAGAGTTTAATCGCGAAGTTCAACAAAAGCAGCGCGAGATGGTCGCGGAATATGCGCAAAAGATCGCGGCCGCAGCGAAGGCTGTGGCTCAGAAAGAGGGATATGCGGCCATCCTCGATAAAGGCAATGAGGCCCTCATCCGCATCGTTCTCTATTATCAGCCGGCGCTGGACGTGACGGACTCGGTCATCAAGGAATTTGACCGGCAGAATCCTTAAACCTTAGAACTATTCGGGACAGAGAGGAGGCAGAGCCAATGGCATCGGTCGAGCAGGCTGAGATTCAGGCGTTACTTCCGCACCGGTATCCCTTCTTGCTGGTGGATCGGATCAAAGAGTTTGAACCGCATACGAGAATCGTCGGGTTCAAAAACGTGACGGTGAATGAACCGTTCTTTCAAGGACATTTCCCCGGACGCCCTGTGATGCCGGGCGTACTGATTATCGAGGCCATGGCGCAGGCAGGCGGCGTGCTGGTCTTCAAGTCGGGGGGATCGGTCGGAAAGACCGTCATGTATCTGACGGGTATCGACGAGGCAAAATTTCGGCGACCGGTCGTACCGGGCGATCAACTCCGTTTTGAGATCGACGTACTCAAGAAGCGCCCGCCGTTCTGGAAAATGCAGGGGAAGGCATACGTGGATAATGAGGTGGTCTGTGAAGCCGTGGTGACGGCGATGGTGATGGAAGAGAAGACGGAAACACGGTAAGCGGCCCTGATCGTTCCTCGACCTGAAGCGTAACGTGAAGTGGTGAGCAAGGCAATGATCCAGTAGTTGACCAATGATCGGTGATGTTTGACGCGAGTAAAGGGGGCATGTGTGAAGATACATCCTACAGCGATCGTTCATCCCAAGGCGAGCCTCGATAGCGACGTTGAGGTCGGCCCATTCTGTGTAATTGGGGAGCATGTCGCGATCGGAAAGGGAAGCCGATTGCTCTCCCATGTGACGATCGACGGGTGGACGGAGATTGGAGAACGGAACGAAGTGCACCCATTTGCTTCGATCGGAGGGCCTCCGCAACACCTTGGATATAAGGGGGAGCCGACCAAGGTTGTCATCGGCGATGACAACACTATTCGGGAGTATGTCACGATCAACCGGGGAACCGTCCAAGGGGGTGGAGTGACCTCGCTTGGGTCGAAGGGTATTCTGATGGCCTACGTGCATGTGGCACACGATTGCCGGCTCGGCGACCATATTATTATGGCCAATGCGGCCAGCCTTGCCGGACACATCACCATCGGTGATCATGCCGTCATCGGAGGATTGACCGGTATTCTTCAGTTTGTGCGGATCGGCGACTATGTAATGGTCGGCGGTTGTTGCGCCATTGGTCAGGATATTCCTCCATTTACGTTCGCCGCCGGCGGGTACCGTGCCCATCTGTACGGTCTCAATTCGGTCGGCCTGCAGCGCCATGGTTTTTCGGCCGATCGCATTGCCCTGCTGAAGAAAGCCTTTGATCTGCTTTTCCGATCAGGCCACAGAACGGCTGAGGCAATTCGACTTGCCAAAAAGGAATTTAAGGGACAGGCCGATGTGACCAAGATTCTCACTTTCATGGAGGGCACCAAACGTGGGATCTCGCGTGCTGTCAGCCTCGACTTAGAGCGCGAGTTCGATCAACAAGTGTGATATCGGCCACTATGCATCTGACCATGCCCATACCAGACAGTCGGATTGGGGTGATCGCCGGGAATGGACGGTTTCCGATCATCTTTGCGGATAACGCCCGCAAGATGGGGCTCCAAGTATTCGCGGTGGCTCACGAGGGCGAAACCGAACCGGAGCTCGAACAGCATGTCGATCGGATTCATTGGGTCAAGATCGGCCAACTCAATAAACTGATCAACGCGTTCAAGTCCGACGGCGTCCGGAACGTGGTCATGTTGGGAGGTATCAAGAAAACGCACGTCTATAGTCATGCCCGTCCTGATTTTCGCGTGTTGGCACTGGCCACGAAATTGGTCTTCTGGAAGGATGATGATATCTTACGCGCGCTCGCCGCAGAACTCGAAGAGGATGGAATCACCATTTGTGAGTCGACGTTCGGACTGGAAGGGATCTTGGTTGAGGAAGGCACGCTCACTTCCCGCCAACCGACCAAAAAAGAGTGGGTCGACATCCGTTATGGCTGGGACATAGCCAAGGAGACGGGGCGCCTCGACATCGGCCAATGTGTCGTAATTAAAGATCGTGTCGTCGTGGCGGTCGAAGCGGTCGAAGGAACCGATGAAGCGATCAAGCGTGGAGGTGAATTGGCCAAGGATGGTGCGGTGGTGGTGAAGCGAAGCAAGCCGCAGCAGGATCTCCGGTTTGACCTGCCGGCCGTCGGTCCCAGGACGATCGAGGTTATGCGTTCCGCCAAGGCCTTGGTACTCGCAGTCGAGGCCGGTCGGTCCGTGATGTTGGATCGAGAACTGCTGATCAGCAAGGCGGAGGATGCCGGAATCGCCGTCGTCGGCCTCGCTCGCGAAGCGGAATCGGGCACGGGGACCTGAGTCAACGGAGAAGTTTCGAAATCTGAAGTCTGTTGATCTATTGATTTCAGAAACTCAACAAATCAATCGCTCAAGAGATTCCCCAATCAGCCCAAGAGGCGTATGTCCAAGCTTCGTGCCGGTGTAATCGGGGTCGGACATCTCGGGCAACATCACGCGCGGTTGTATGCCTCATTGCCGGACTCGACGTTGATCGGCGTGGTCGATCGCGACCATGGACGAGCTTCCCTCATCAGCCGTCAATACGGCGCACGGGTGTTTGACGACCTGCCGGATCTTTTGAAACAGGTCGATGTCGTGAGTGTTGCCGTCCCCACATCCGCCCACTATTCCGTTGCCAAAGCCTGCCTCGAAGCCGGGAAACATGTTTTGGTGGAGAAGCCGATCGCCGTGCTGCCGATCGAGGCGCAAGGGCTGGTGGAGTTGGCCAAGATGAATAGATGCACGCTGCAAGTAGGGCATAGCGAACGGTTCAACCCGATCCTGCAGATGATGCGGCCGCACATTCGGCGGCCGGTGTTGTTCGAGGGGCAGCGGATGGGCGTCTACAGCGAGCGCGGCACAGACGTCGATGTCGTCCTGGATTTGATGATTCACGACCTTGATTTGGTGTTGTCCTGTCATCCGGGTCCGGTGGAGGAAGTACGGGCGGCCGGTCTGTCGGTATGCTCTTCTACGAGCGATGTCGCCAATGCGTACATCCAATTCGAGAGCGGGTGTGTCGCCAGCTTGATTGCAAGTCGAGTCTCCTTGAAGCCGATGCGGCATATGCGCCTGTTTCAACCGGATGGGTCTATATCCATAGATTTCCAATCCCGCCAAGGAGTGATCGGGCGTCGATCGGTTGAACCAGGCCGGAAACCGATGGTGGCGGTTGAAGAGTTTCAAGCCGGCCATGATGAGCCCCTGAGATTACAGCTGGAGTCGTTTCTGCAGGCCATTCGTGCACGGTCTTGCCCGGTTGTGTCGGGCGAAGATGGGACAGCTGCTCTGGAGGTGGCGCATCGCGTGCTGTTCGCCATGAAGTCGTTCGGGCAGCGTCATTCCTGAGGACATCTTCTGTCGGCCGGCCATATCGGTCTCTCGCGGCCTAGCGCATCAGGCCGCCGTCATATCTATGATCTTGTAGAGCATCATGGCCCGTGTCCTGATTATTTCCGGTGAAGCCTCCGGCGACCTTCATGGAGCCAATCTTGCCAAAGCGCTGAAAGCGCGTGATCCTCAGGTCTCATTGGCAGGGATCGGGGGACGTGCGATGGAGGCGGCCGGGGTGCGATTGGTGGAGGAAATGGGGCGATTCGACGTCATTGGTATGGTCGGCCCCTTCGCGTTGGTGTCGATCATACGGCGGTTTATCACGATGCGGCGGTTATTTCGATCAAAACAATGGGATACGGTGGTGTTTATCGACCATCCGGGTCTCAATATGCGCTTGGCGTATTTTGCCAAAGCGGCCGGTCTACGGGTGGTGTACTATATCGCGCCGCAGATTTGGGCGTGGGCACCTTGGCGGATTCGTTGGATCAAACAGCGGGTCGATCACGTCCTGGTCATACTTCCCTTTGAGAAGTCCCTCTATGACGAAGCGGGTGTACGTTGTACGTTTGTCGGCCATCCCATATTGGACGCGGTCGCAGGCCGCTACGATCGGAGGGAGCTTCGCGGCAGATTCGGTTTCTCCGATGACGAACGAGTGGTTGCCTTATTGCCGGGAAGCCGGGCCCATGAAGTACAAGTATTGCTGCCGATCCTCCTCGAAGCCGTGGAGAAATTGGCGCGTCGCGAACCCAAAACGAAGTTTATCCTGGCGCAAGCCTCCACCATACACGATAATCTGTTGCAGCCTCTCCTGGGGCGAAGCCCGGTTCCTATCGCGCTGGTGAAGGAGCAGGCCACCGAAGCGATGGCGTTGTCGGATCTTGTGCTGGTTGCTTCGGGTACGGCTACACTGCAAGCGGCTGCAGTCGGAACTCCGATGGTGTTGTTCTATCGAACCACGCCTCTGACCTTTTGGTTTGCGAATGTTGTGATTCGTTTCGTGATCCGAGTCAAATGGATCGGGCTTGTCAATCTGGTGGCAGGTCGAACGGTCGTGCCGGAGTTGGTCCAATCCGCTGCGACGGGGCAGCGATTATATGAAGAAGCTCTTCGAATCTTGGAAGATCGGCCAACATATAATGAGATGAAGCGGGATTTGGCAAAGGTTCGGGCCGCTTTGGGTGAACCGGGTGCGTCAGCCAGAGCTGCGGAAGTGGTGTTGACGGCATGACAGGCTTAGAACGATTCAAGCGGCTGATGAGTTACGTGAAGCCGTACCGTATACGGTTCCTGGCGGCACTTGTTTGCTCAGGTCTGGTGGCGTTGCTCAGCGGGGCCTATGCATGGCTTGCACGCCCGGTTTTGGACGATATCTTCATCCAAAAAGACGAACGGATGTTGCTGGTGCTGCCGCTGGCGCTCTTAGGGGTCGCGACACTCAAGGCGGTGTTCAGCTACGGCGTTGGATATTTGATGGCCTATGTCGGCAATGGGGTCGTGGCGGACATCCGACAGCAATTGTTCCAACAGCTTATGCGGCTGTCCGTCGGATTTCACGACACCAATACATCGGGACGGCTGGTCTCGCGGGTCGTGAACGATGTGGGGATGATGTCAAATGCCGCATCGAGCGTCGTCAAAGACATTTTCCAGAACGGTCTCACCTTTCTGGCGATGGTCGGCGTCATCATCTATCAGAATTGGAGACTGGCGGCGATCTCTCTGGTCGTGATCCCGCTCTCGGCGCTGACGATGGTGCGGGTGGGGAAACGATTGAAGCGATTGGCGGCCAGTGGACAGGAACAAATGGGGGACATGGCCTCAACGCTCCAAGAAACGTTCGCCGGTATCCGAGTCGTGAAAGCGTTCGGGCGGGAGGAGGCGGAGGCTGAACGATTCAAGGAACGAAACCAGACGTTTCTCTCGACCACGTTGAAGTCCAATCAGGTCTGGTCGCTGGGCCACTCGCACATGGAAATCATCGGAGTGATCGGTGTCGCGACCATTATTTGGTATGGAGGGTATCTGGTCATTCATGAGGCGATGACTCCCGGCGCCTTTTTTTCGTTCATGGCGGCGATGTTTATGGCCTATACCCCGATCAAAAAGCTGTCCGGCGCCAACAATTTGATTCAACAGGCGCTGGCGGCGGCTGAGCGGGTTTTCGATGTATTGGACCTGGAAACCGAACAGTCTCGGAATCGCGGGACGGTCCCCTTGGCGGGAATCAATCGGGCGATTGAATTTCAGGGGGTCTCCCTGCGGTATGAAAATCAGACCGTCCCGGCTCTGGCCGATGTGGATCTCACGATCAAGCCCGGCGAAGTGGTGGCACTCGTCGGGAGCAGCGGAAGCGGAAAAACCACATTGGTCGGCTTGCTGCCGCGTTTCTATGAACCGACGGTGGGCGGCATTTACATAGACGGCATCCCCTTGACCTCGTACGAGTTGAAATCGCTACGGGCTCATATCGGAATCGTCTCGCAAGAGATCGTCTTGTTCGATGATACCGTCCGAAGCAACATTGCGTTCGGATGGACCGGTGCCGGCCAGGCCGACGTCGAGCAGGCGGCGAAATTGGCCTATGCCCATGACTTTATTCTCCGCCTGCCGGAAGGGTACGATACGATCATCGGGGAACGCGGCCTCAAGCTATCGGGCGGCGAGCGGCAACGCCTGGCGATTGCCCGAGCCATTCTTCGTGATCCTCCGCTTCTAATCCTCGATGAAGCGACATCGGCGCTCGATACCGAGTCTGAACGGATCGTACAGTTGGCCTTGGCCAATTTGATGAAGAATCGAACGACCTTGGTGATTGCACATCGGCTCTCGACCATTCAAAACGCGGATCGAATCATCGTCTTGGATCGAGGAGTCATTGTTGAAATGGGCTCCCATGACGAACTGCTTCGGCAGGGAGGTGTCTATCGCCGTCTGCATGCCATGCAATTCCAGGATGTGACCAGTGTCTGATCTCATCAAGAGCTGCGCTCGTTGGATCAAGTGTTCACTCTTGCCTCCGGTCGGAGCCGCCGCCATCCGCGGCGTCGCACGCACGATGCACTGTGAGACTCGCGGCCACGAAGCGCTCGATGGGTTGTATCGTGACGAGCAGAACATCATTCTCGCGTTTTGGCATGCCCAGCAGTTGATGATTCCGATCGGTTACCGAGGAAGAGGTTCGCATGTGCTCATCAGTCGACATGGAGACGGGGAAATCATCGCCCGAGTCATCGCCCGGTTCGGCCACGAAGCGGTTCGTGGGTCGAGTACGCGTGGAGGCGCCGGCGCGCTTCGGGCCCTGATCAAACTGGGACGGTCAGGTCGGGATGTCGTGGTGACACCCGACGGCCCCAAGGGGCCGCGTCATGTCGCAAAACTCGGGGTGATTCATCTGGCGAAGGCGACAGGCCTTCCCATCGTGCCGCTGGCCTTTGCCTGCTCAAAAAAAAACTCTTTGCGAGTTGGGATCGCTACATGCTCCCGTACCCGTTTTCCAGAGGGCTCTTTCTCTACGGAAATCCGCTCTGGGTCTCGCGCGAAGCCGATGAAGCCTCGCTCGAGGCGACTCGCCTGGAGCTTGAGACGACCCTCAATCGACTGACGGATCAGGCGGAACAAGACGTTATTCGTTAATCGTCGTGCGTAGTCCCGGCGAATGCTTCCGGTCAATCTACGTTTGACGCGTGACGAGTGGCGGTCAGCGGTGTGTCCATGTGGAAACTTCTCTATAACATCGGCCTTTTTCTCGCGACTCCTGTGATTGTGGGCGTCCTTCTGGCCAAGCCACGTTGCCGCTCCGGACTGACGCAAAGGCTTGGATTGGAAGAAGGTCTATCTGGTCTATTCGGTCTGTCTCGTCTATCTCATCGACCGGACAGACCAGACAGACAAGATAGACCAGACAAACCAGTCGTTTGGGTGCATGCGGTGTCGCTTGGTGAAGTGGTGGCTGCAGCGCCGTTCGTGAAGGCACTGCACGAGCGGCATCCGGAGTTTCGCTACATCGTGACGACGGTAACCGAGACAGGACGTGAGGCGGTCGAACAACGCTTAGGTGGCATCGCCGAACATCGATACGCTCCGCTCGATTTTTCCTGGGCCGTGGCCGGTATGGTTCGGCGCCTGCGTCCAATGCTCTATGTGTTCGTCGAGACCGAAATATGGCCGAACTTATTGTGGACGTTACGAGCGCAGGATGTGCCCTCTGTATTGGTGAATGGGCGGTTGTCTTCCCGGTCGTTTCGCCGGCAGGACGTGCCCATGATCCGGTCCTTCTATCGCTCCGTGCTCCAGACATTGACGCTCTGTTTGATGCAATCCGAGAGGGATGGAGATCGTCTTATTGCGTTGGGGGCCGATCCGACGCGGGTTCATGTGACCGGCAATATCAAGTTCGACCAACCGTTGCCGGACGTTCGATCGGATGAGTCGCTCCGCCGAAGCTTTGGGATCGATGAGCATGAACAGTTGATTCTCGCCGGCAGTACGCATCCGGGAGAAGAAGAACTGTTGGTCTCGGCCTACCGGCAGATCGTGAAGACCTATCCCTCAACGGTCTTGATGTTGGCGCCTCGCCATATCGAGCGGGTGGACCGAGTCGAAGCAACGCTTCGAGAAGCAGGAGTCGTCGTACAGCGGAGGAGTCGGATTCTGAAGAAGCAATCCGGCCCACGCGTGGTCATTTTGGATACCAGAGGAGAATTGTCCCGCGCATATCGAGAAGCTGTCGTGGCATTCGTCGGCGGAACTCTGGTTCCCGTGGGTGGACACAATTTGTTGGAACCGGCCGTGTGGGGTACCCCTGTCATGTTTGGGCCCCATACGGACCATTGCGCTGAGGTCGCGACGCTCTTATCCAAGGCCGGAGGAGGACGACGAGTAGCGGGAGTGGAAGATCTTGTTGCCTCTCTTGAAGAATGGCTGGGTCAACCTGAAATTCGATATCGGGTGGGGCAGGCTGCAAGACAGGCGGTGTTGGACAATCAAGGCGCGCTCACACGGAGTCTGGAGCTCATTGAAACATGTCTCCGTGCAGCTCCATCATATTCCGATTCATGTGTGGCAACGGGACCTCTTATGGCCAAACGCTAGCCCGCATTATTCATGACGATTCGTCGCGAAATCGCCAAGCCGCGTCGTGAGACCGGCGCACGGAGCCCCGAGGACCTGAGGCGTACTCGCGCAGTACGTCGAAGGTCCGAGGGACGAGTCCGCCGACCGTCGGTTCGTCGGAACAGCGGATCGGTGATTGCAGCAGAAGTGTTCGTGAATAATGCGGGCTAATATGGCATTCTTGCAGCCTGGACAGCCGATCCGTAAAGAGCTTTACTGGGTTGCCGGGCTGTACGGTCTCATCATTCGATTTCGGCTGTGGTGCTATCGGAAAGGTTGGCTGACGACGACACGGCTGCCCTGTCGTGTGGTGAGCGTGGGCAATCTGACGGTCGGGGGGACGGGAAAAACTCCCATCGTCATTCTCCTGACGGAGCGGCTGTTGGCCAAAGGGCGGAGGGTCGCGATCTTGAGCCGGGGATACAAACGGACGGGTAAGACACCTCGTCTTCTCGTGTCCGATGGGTCACGCATTTTGGTTGGTCCGTTAGAAGCGGGAGATGAGCCGTTTCTCATGGCGCAGCGTTGCCCGCATGCCATTGTTGCGGTGGGAGCCGATCGAGCTGCACTAGGGCAATGGGTCTTGGAACAGCATCCAATCGATTGCATCGTTTTGGATGATGGCTTTCAACATCGGTCGCTTCATCGTGATGTCGATCTTGTGTTGCTGGATGCCACCGATGCCGCAGGACTTGACGCGCTGCTTCCGGCCGGAAGACTACGGGAACCCTTGACCGAGCTGTGTCGAGCGAATGCGGTCATGATTACGCGCGCCGATTCCCGTCAGGATGTGGACGTGATTCGTAGCCGATTGCATGCGATTTCATATTCATCCGAAGACACCGTTGAAGTTGTGTTTCGGCCGGAGTCCATCATAGCGATCGTTTCAGGTGAGCGGCAACCGATTGGATGGTGCCGAAGAAAAAAATCTTGGCTGGTCAGCGGCATTGGGAATAGCCGATCGTTCCGTCGATCCGCCGAATCCATGGGGGTTGAGATCCTTGGTGAGACCGCCTTTGAAGACCATCACGACTATCACCACGACGATATCGAGAAGATTCGAGCCAATCTACAGGCTACCGGTTGCGAGATCGTTCTGACGACTGAGAAGGACGGAGGGAAGTTGCTTCCCTTGCTCACGCCAAGCGACTCCTGGTGGATGCTTCGCCAAGGGGCGGAAGTCGTGAGCGGAAAAGATCGGCTGTACAGATTGATCGATGGGTCGCCAATCGGTGAGACGGAACCGGTGGAGTCTCGTGCATAGGAATCTGCCCCGCAAAATTCTGGTGCGAGCGCCGAATTGGATCGGTGATGCCGTCATGTGTGAGCCGGCCGTCCGAGGGCTGCGGTCTCTGTTCCCCGAGGCGGAGTTGACGATGCTCGCCAAACCTGCCATCGCGGAGCTATTCATCGCCTATCCAGGGCTTAATCGCATGCTGATGTATGATGATAAGGGGGCTCATGCGGGGATTTCAGGAAAGTGGTCGCTTGCCGGTATGTTGCGACGGCACCGCTTCGATTTGGCGGTACTGTTTCAGAACGCGTTCGAAGCCGCATTTCTTGCGTGGCTCGCCGGCATCCCACGGCGATATGGGTATGCCACGGACGGAAGGGTCCTGTTTCTGACCGAACCGATCTCCGTTCCCGATGTCCGTGTGCCGGTGCATCAAGTCGAGTACTATTGGAACTTGTTGAGACCATTGGGAATGGCTGGCGGAGCCACTCTCCCCGCATTGTTCGTTTCGGCAGACGAGGACCGAATGGTCGATGTACGGCTTGGCTCCGCCGGTATCGGTTCGTCGGATCTCATTATCGGTATCAACCCTGGATCGACCTACGGCAGCGCCAAACGGTGGTTGTCCGACCGATTTGCCGAGGTCGCGAAACGACTTGTGCGGCGATTTGAACAAGCTGAGAGCGCGCATGTCGCAGTGATCATTCTTGGAGCGAAGGGAGAGGAGTCGTTGGGAGAGGACATTGCGGCTCAGCTCGGCGGTCGATCGGTCGTGTTATCCGGCGCAACGACCGTTCGGGAGCTGATGGCGGTCGTGAAGCGTTGTCGCCTATTGATCACGAACGATACTGGGCCGATGCATATTGCAGCGGCGTTCGGTGTGCCGGTTGTTGCGGTGTTCGGCCCCACGGACTGGCGCACCACCGCTCCCTATGGGCAAGAACGGTCAATTGTGCGGGAAGCCGTAGACTGTGCGCCCTGTCTCCTCAGGGAATGTCCGATCGACCACCGTTGCATGACTCGGATTCCCGTTGACCGGGTATATGAAGCGGCCCTGCAACAGCTGAACGGTTTGTCTGGTCCATCTGGTTCATCTTGTCTATCTGGTGACAAGACAGACCAGATAGACCAGACAGACCAGATCCTTTCCGGCTATACGATCTTTCTCGATCGAGACGGCACGCTCAATCCCGATCCCGGCTATATCAAGTCCCCCGATCAGTTTGAACTATTTCCCGGGGTGCCCGAGGCGCTCATCAGGCTGAAGCGGGCCGGTGCCCGATTGATCGTCGTCACCAACCAATCGGGAATCGCGCGAGGATTCTTGACGCGCGATGACCTCGATGCCGTGCACATGAAACTGAAGCGTCTTCTCGAT
>JACZCY010044267.1_pt1 | contig 20083 bp, 25 predicted proteins | sample 8641821 | NCBI WGS metagenome assembly JACZCY01 (sample SAMN15324609, study PRJNA640507) | soil metagenome | isolation source: intercropping sugarcane | place: China: Luxin town, Laibin City, Guangxi Province | collected 2019-07-25 | depth 10cm m | reverse complement strand
CCGCACCAAATCCGTCTCCGTCACAATCCCTATCGGTCCTCGTTTGGGATCGCTGGACTCCACCAACACGCAGCCGATACGCTGAGCACACATTCGCTTGGCCGCCAGCACGGCCGTCGTCTCTTGCGGCACCATCTCCAGGGAGCGATGCATAAAGTCCTTGACTGTTCCGCCTCTCGACTCACGCATCGCAACTCCGTGTTCCTGAAAACAGATCGTCCTTCCGTAGACTCGATAGTCCGGGGCGTCTTCGCCCTGATGCCCTCTCAAGCACTATACATGATTGCGTCGGCACGCACACGATGTGGTCACTCTTCATGGGAAGCCTCCACCATGCCGGGGGCTTCCTTTCAACTTCAGCACAGTATTTCTTTAAAGGGCAAATGACCTTGGGACGTAGAGGAGTGGTAAGGTACCGTTGAGGGGCGAGGCTATCGATTCAGCATCGCTCTAAATGTTCGGTCGAGAATAGGGACTTTGTTCTTCACGATATCCCAGACGATTTCGGCATCCAGGCCGAAATACTCATGAATCAGAATGTCGCGCAGTCCGGCCATTTTCTTCCATTCTCATGTCGGATGTTGTGCTCGGAGGTCCTCTGGAAGTTTCTTGACCGCCTCCCCGATCACTTCGAGGTTCCGAACGACTGCATCAAAGGTCTTCTCATCCTCCACGAACTCGGCTTGAGCAAGGGTTGCTGTCTAGGATGCGATCTTGCGAGTGGCCTCCAGAATGTCTTCCAGGTAGACCCTAAAATCACGGGACATAGACGAGTTCTCGTTGGATGATGGGAAGGAGTCGCGGCTTGATCGAACTCATCGTCACCAGGTTCACCTGGGACCGAAACAGCTCATCAAGAAAGAGCTTGGTATCCATGCAGGCGTCGAACGACTGCTCCGACAGCTCAACCACAAAATCGAGATCGCTCCCAAGCATAGCCTCGCCTCGCGCGCAGGATCCGAACAGACCGAGCCGACGGACCCCAAGCGTTCTCAACGTTGCCTGATTCTGCTCAATGAGTTTCAAGACTTCTTCGCGACTTGGGATCATGGCTGAGGTATCCCTCGTGTGCGATCAGGCCTTTGGCATCCGGTGTTCCCCATCAGATCTCCTATGAGATGGCGATTATTAGCACGAGCAGAAAGGGGCGGCACTAGAAGGACATCTTCCCGACGCATATTTTGACCAACAATTCTATGCGATCCGTCTGATTCACGACCGACCCTCTTCCGCCGCACATGTGCCGACGCGATGTCCGTTGCCAGTGCGTGTCCGGCCCCCGCCCCGGCTCTCCACCTCCGGGCTGCGTCGATCATGCCCGTGCGCTGCTCTCTCGACCGGCTCTTTCCACGGTCATTCCTCCGCCTCGCGCCCTCCGGCCCGCCAGGTGGCGGTGTCCTTTCCTGCTCCTTTTCCGTTGATGCGTGGCCTTCTCCTCCCGGTAAGAGGCCAACACATCAACTCACACAAAAGGAGCAATCACATGGCAACTCAATCAAACAAACCAGTCACCACGCTTCGCTGCGGCGCGATCAAGGCCACTATCTGGAGAAATGCCGGCGAGAAGGGCGAGTTCTACAACACGACCTTCGCGCGGTCCTACAAGGACGCACAAGGTGAGTGGAAGGATTCTGCCTCCTTCGGCCTCGCCGATCTCGAGGCCCTCGTGGTTCTCGTGACACAGGCCAAGACCTGGATCGGCGAGCAGTCGGAGCAGTAACGAATCCATCGGAAGCCTCCGGCCTCCGCGCCGGGGGGTTCCGTTACGAAAGGAAAGAAGGGATGAGGAGGTATCGGGAGTTTGCGAAGCAACTAATCCAGCTGCTCGGTGGGGCTTCCGCCGTACGCATCGCAGTATCCGGCTACTTGCCGCTGTCGATTGAGGAGATCGGGACGAGCGAAACCGGCCAGCGGCTGGTGTCGCTCTGTCACTATGGCGAGCAGAACGGCGATCCGATGCGCGATCCTGCCCTCGTGTTCCTGTTCCACGATCTGCCTGATGGTGTGGCGGCCGAACCGATCTCATTCAGGAACGACTACCTGGGCATTGATCAGGAGGTGTACCGGTCCAACGATGATGGCCTCCGCATCCAGGTGTTCCCTCGTCTGAAACAGGACTTGAAGGACCTTGCTCACTGGTTTGCCACTCTTCACGAGCAGAGATTCTTCGATCCGACCACGCGGCGCGACGTGCTCGCCTAGCGGTCCGGCTGTTGGTGAGCAGCCATGTCCCACCTGGGACATGGCCCTGTGCTTGACGGGAACGTTTGTAGATCGTGCGGAGGGTCACACCGAGTTGGCTACGTGCTTCTCACCGATCCGTTCGCGCTGAATGCGTACGGTGGCGGAAGGAGCCAATGTCCGGAGATGATCGTTCAATCGTCCCAGGTGCTTAAAGCACCGTGGGACCGATGGGGATCGTTTGGAGGTCAACCAAAACCGGCGCGGTCGGATGTATTGGAACTCCACCTGCACATAGAACCCTTCGTTCGTTTCCATGATGGTGACATCGCCCACCGTCTGTTTCGACACCGCTAATTTAACCTCACGCTCGGTCACACAATCCTCGACCCGTACGGTCATCGTTCCGTTCCTTTCTCTTCCTCAGTGGATGGTCCTGCTCACGTCCACTCATTGTTCCGATGCGGTAGCGTCCATTGAGACGCCCTACTGCATCGGACACATCAGTAAGAATGAATTCCCCATGCCGAACATCTGCATCGCATGGTATTCGGCGAGGGCTTCCGCACATTCGCCCGGTGCCTCCCCGATTGCGCTGAGACAGAGCATCGCTTCACAGGCTGTGCGCATCATTCCCGTGAAGAACGAGGGAGTCGGTTGTTTCGGTGCCCGAACTGCAGCCTGAGGCGATACGATTTGGGTGATCCCTTTGCCTGAGATCGCGGCGTCAAGCGCTCGTGGCTCAATGCCGGAGAGCTGAGGCATCGCCCGTACGTGAGTCTGACTGGCCTTCAGTTCGGCCGCTTGCTCAATGTCATGCATCTGGGCACTAACCGTCTCCACACCCAACAATAAGAGTGCTGAGACGGCCAGGTTGCAGCTTGCTTGCGTCCTCATCATCACCTGGTTCCTCCTTCCTTCGCGTCACCACCTGTTCACCGCTTCACCTTCCATCGCGCTCGCGTTCGCGACGTTTCGTCGCCACCAGCAACTGGTCTGGCTGTTGTCGCGCAGCCCCTCGATCATAGACAGGCACGACCGGATCCTTGTCCGCAGTGCGGACGGTCTCGTGCCGTTCCCGCTCGCCCAGACGGTCAAGGTTGACGACATCCCACACATTCCGCGACACAGTCCGTGGAGCGGTCTCCGTGACACGACCCTGCTGATCGCGGACGGCGACCTGCACGACCACCGGCTCCTTCCGTTTCTGCACGAGCGCTACCCGATCGCCCGTCGTGATGTCGCTGTTTTCCAGCGCCCGCGCCAGGTCAGTGCCCCACACCTCTTTCACCCCCTGCGCCGTGTCGAGTTTCACGTAATAGCTCTTCTCCTTGTCAGGGTTGTGCTCGAAATGCGCGATCCCATGTTCGCGGACCACGCCGACGATGATGCGATCCCCACGCAGGCGCGCTTTTGCTTCGGCCAGCACCGCGTCTCGCATTGCAGGACTCTCACCCCGCTCCAGCAGAATGGCTTCCAACGTCTTCAGGGCCACCTGTTGCTTCTCCGTGAAGGGGCGTTCACGCCGCTGGTGTGACGCCTGCTTCTCGATCACATTCTTGTGGGTTTGGCTTCCCTCTCGATCATCGGTGGACGGACGTCGCTCGTCTTTGAGACGGTCCGCGAGCTTGGCTTCATCCAAGGCCCGCGGCTGGTAGCCCGCGACCTCAAATCCCGCGATCTTCGCTTGCAACCAGGCCTCGGCTTTGAAGGCCTCAGTGCCTTTGATATGGAGACTGGACCATCCCTTTTCTCTCGCCCGCAGCATCATGCCGTGGATCACGGTCGGATCCTGCCACTCGGTGGTGAGGCGCGTGCCGCGATCTTCAAACGCGACTGTCTCGTCTCGATCGCGGTAATAGTATTTTGCTCCGGCGATGACGAACCGTTTTCGCAGGGCTTCTCCGACGTCGTCCTGTTGCCTGAGCGGTTCCGCTGCCCGCTGTGGCCTCCGCCGGCGCGTGGCCTCCTGTTCCTCGGAGCTCGTTTCCGATTCTCGTTCGGCAAACACCGATGTGCCCGCCGTAATTTCGTTCATGGCTTCACTCCTTTCCTACCCGCGTCGTGTATCCCAAGCGGGATAGACGTGCGCGGGGTCGCGCAGGATGAATTCGATTTCCACTCGTCGAGTCTTCACCGGGATGGCTTGCCCCACGGAGTCATGCACCACAAAGGGATACGGTTTCAGATCGATGTTCGTAGCAGGCACGCCCAAGGCCGTAAGATAGGACCGCACGACTTCGGCGCGCGTCCGGGTGACGTCTTCGACAGGCTGGTCGCCTTCCGAGCCATCCGAATAGGAGCGGACCTCCACGAAAGCACTCTGGGCCGCCGCTTTCTTCAGATACTCTTGAGATGGTCGACTCGGCGTAAAGGCCGTCACGCCTTGGGCCGGTCTGGAGTGAAAAATGACCGCATGATTCCGCACCTCGAGCTTCTCCCGCGCGTTCACCCACGCCACCATCGCCGGTCGGGCCTCATTGAGAATCCGTTCGGCCTCGGTACGGGATCGGTGCCGTGGCGCCTCCTGCGTGATCAAGGGACCGGAGAGGGGCTTCACGCGAACGAGCCTGGTGCCAGCCTTGTTTCCCTCCCCGCACGTCGCGCTCTGGCTGAGTCCGCTCAGACGCTGGAAGGCGTCGTTCCATAGACGGGCAGAGCCCTCATCGCTGTGGCTTGTCGCGCCGACACACGCGTCTGTGCGGCGTTCCGGCTTTGCTCGACGGGATTCCAGGTTGCGGTCGTTCGTCTCAGACGGAGGTGCTGCTAGGTCATCAGTGACCGGCGGGTCCTGAGGGGTTGACCGACTCGGACGCATCTTGCGTGACAAGGTGCGTTCCATCGCGTCTTGAGAGGGGCCGGTTCTCATCCGGTCGTAATCCTGTTGCTTCAGCTGGAGATAGGTCACGACCCCGCGCAGTTCCGACACCTGTTGATTGAGCAAGTCCAACTGCCGTTGCCACAGGGTGCGGCCCTGCCGCTCCTCCATCGTGCGACTCACGTGTTCATGATAGTTCGCGATCGCCTCGTCGGAATTGATGGTGACGCGTTGCCACCCGGAGGGCACCACCGGCTTCGGCGCACAACCCAGGTCCAGCCCCATCAGGGCGAGCACCATCATCGCTGCGAGTAGTCGCCTTGCCCAACGACATCCGTCTTTCTTCATCCTGCCGCTCCTTCTCCGTCGTCACTCCACATCGAGCACCGAGAGATCCACCGTTGTCGCCCTGCCCACCTGCGTCTTCACCGGCTTCACGGTCACACCGGCTGTTCGTGCATCTCCATCAGCTCCGATCTCGTTCTCTTCAGATCCGATGGCTTCTGAGCCGTTCGGCACCGGCTCTTTGGAGACCCATTCCAATTGATCGAAATAGGCATCCACGAACCGCTTCACATATTCGGGATCTGGAGGCGCATCGCTCGTCACGGGCGGTAACGCCGACAGATCGACCGCCAACTTCGCCACATCGATCGATTCGCCGGCCTGCAATGGTCGTCGTCGTTGCTCCACCCGCGCGCGATGGAGATCCACATCGAGGCGCGGCACCTCGACCGACAACTCCCCCAGGACGAGCGCGGCCTGTTCCAGCTCGGCTTGCGACGGGATGCGATTTCCGCAGGTAGTCAGAGAGGGACTGAGGCCACGAAGACGACGCAGAAAAATCTCATCGTCATAGAACCGAGCCTTCCGGCAGAGGATCGGTTTGCAGGCTCGGATCTGAATGATCGCCTGCTCCTCGCTCAGCTGTCGGAGTTCTTGCGGCAACAGCAGCGGCCGCGCCTGTTCAGATTCGTGAGTGCTTCGAGAGGCCTGCTGTCCCCTACCGAGGCCACGCGGATGGCTGTGGCCGGTGGACCGCACCTTCACCGTATAGGTGCCGAGCATTTTCGAATACTCCTCGGCGTCCGCCTGTTCTTGCGGCGCGAAGACGACCTGGCAGCCGTGATTGGTCACGAGCGTCCGCGCGTCACGGTCTCCATAGACGCCCTGCAGCTGCGACAGGCTTTGCACGATCGGCATGAGCCGGAGGTTATAGCCGGCCAGATAGCCGACGCTCTTGGCGATGATGTCCACCCGGCCCAAGGCCGCGAACTCATCGAGCAAGAGCAAGCAGGGGTAGTGCAGCGATGGGTTGCGCGCCGGAAGCTCCTGGGTGTTTTTCTGAATCAGCTGTGAGAAGAACACATTGACGAGCAGGGACGCCTCGCTCAGCCGTCTCGGCGGGATGCCGACATAGATCGACATCCGCCGGCGCCGCACGTCGTCCACCGGAATGTCAGTCGCGGAGGTGGCCGCATCCACGATGGGGTTACTGAACATGGTGAGCGGGGCCACGAAGGTAGCCAGGATGCTCGCCAAGGTATTCTCGGAGTTGTGGTAAAAGCGCTGTAAGGCTTCTCGGCATTCTTGGCTCAACGGCTGCTCGCCGGTGGCGCGTTGCGCGATGATCCCACTCAGATACTCTTTCATCGGGGCACCGTTGCCGGAGGCTTGCCGCAACAATTCACCGAGCGTACAGGGCAGAGTCGGGGTTTCGAGCAAATAGAGGGTGAGACCCAAAAAGAGATTGCGCGCGGATTCACTCCAGAAGGCCTCCTTGACGTGCTCGGTGGGATACAACACCTGCGCAATGGCCTGAATATCCCCGATGCGGGTAAGGGGCGACCGACTCACGCCATCCAATGGATTCCACCGATGCGTTCGGAAGTCGTCGGCAAAGGGATTGAACAGGAACACCTCTTGTCCATGCCTCGCTCGGAACCGGGAGGTGTAGGCGAAGTTTTCCATCTTGACGTCGAGCACGACCACCGAGCCGTGAAAGTTCAGCAGATTCGGAATGACGAGGCTCACGCCTTTGCCGGATCGGGTCGGCGCCGCCACCAACACGAATTCCTGACCGGGATAGAGCAGGAACCGGCGTCCATCCTTGCCGACGACAATCCCATCTGTGCCGAAGAGCCCGGCGTCGCGGATTTCCGACCGCGACGCAAACCGCGCATCGCCGTGCAACGATGGGCGTCTCGTGCGGTGGGCGAGCCAAACGAGTCCAGGCCCGACGACCACCAGGCCAAGCGCCACCATGGCTCCCACCTGCAAGCGTGGCCGTTGCACTGGGTCGTCACGGTACGCGTCCCAGGCATCCGGCCACGTCCAGAGGGAGAGCTCCACCGGCATGGTCTTGTTCGCCACAGAGAAGAGCGCGCCCGCCAGGTAATCGGCCACGACCAATCCAATAGGAACGTAGAACAACAGGAGGATGCCCACCGTCCACCTTTTCTTCGTCATCTTCTCCTCACGCCCGAACCAACGTGGCCTTGCCAAACCGCGCCACGAGTTTCGCAATCGGATCGTAGTGGACTTCCGACACGAACCATTCTTTGCGAGGCGGACGGCCCTCGCCACCCGGCACGATCGCCGCGACGACATGGATGATGACATCGATCGTGAGCGCGACGAGCCGTTTCAAGGTCGGCGCATCGTACACCGCCGCCTGGTCATGTTCTTTGCACATGAACACGTAGCGTTCCGTCGCCAAGGCGCAGGACTCGGCGTGGTAGGAGGTAATCGATCCGCTGTGGCCGGTCGTGAGGAGCTTGAGAAAATCAAACGCTTCGCTCCCCCGCAACTCAGCCAGCAGCACCCGATCCGGTTTCATGCGCATGGTCGCGGCGATCAAGGCCGACGGTGTGACCTGGGCCACGCCTTGTCCCCCCTTCGAGTACAACAGATGCACGCGATTGGGATGGTTGGGAAGCACGAGTTCGCGCACATCCTCGATCGTGACGAGGCGTTCGCGCGTGGGGATACATTGGCAGATGGTCTTCATCAACGTCGTCTTGCCCGAGCCGGTGTCGCCCACCACAGCGAGATTCTTCTTGCGGGCGACAGCGCGTCGGATGAACGGGGCGAGCTGCTTCTGCTCCAACAGTCCAACGAGTTCCCGATCCGTCTGATCGAGATCACCGGCACGGCTCTCGAGACCCTCCGGGCGCGCCCAACAGAAGCGCGTGAAGGCGCCCTCGTGTTCGTACTGCTCGAAGGTGCGGATCGAGTCGCTGGGTCTCCTGATTGAGAAGGAGATCCTCCCGATCTCACAGACGGGCGGAACCACGATCTGCACGCGTTCGCCATCGGGCAGCGTGGCGGAGAGGATAGGCTTCTCCGGGCCGATATCTTGTTCGGTATAGGTGGCGACTGCGCGGGCCAGCGCGTGGAGTCGACTCCACGTCAAGCTCGGCTCGTCGTGCCTGATCCAGACCGCGCCCACTTCGCAGAAGACCTCCGTCGGGCGGTTGATGACAATCTCCGTCGTGCCCGGTTCGGACAAATAGTGAAGCAGCGGACGCAACAGCTCCCGCACCATCGTATCGCGCTGCACCACTTCGTTAATCAGCATGGAGGGCATAGACTCCACTGAAATCCAGATCCCGCGCCACGAAGATCATCGCGCGATCCCCTTGGTTCTTATAGAGGGTCGGTTTGATGTTGATGGTGGCTTCAAGGATGCGTTCGGCCATGCGATTGCCGGTCGCGGCGGAGTTCTGGTAGATGGAGAGCTGCTGCCCGCCCCCTCCGCCGACCTGGGACGCCGTGGCGAACCCGATCGCATCTTGTACGATGGAGTGCATGAAGGCGGCGCCCAGCCGCTCGAACCAGTGGCGATCGATGTACCCCGGCAAGCGGCCCGCGCCGAGCCCATCGGCGGTCGGGGCATTCACCTCCACCACCACACCGGTCGGCGTTTTGACCCGATTCCACAAAACGAAGAGACGTTGTTGCCCCTGCGCCATGGTCGCCGCATATTCCCCCACCGCCTCTGACCCGCGCTCCAAGAGTACGACCCGTCCATTGTCGCTGTAGACATCGTTGTTGAGCGTGCAGGTCGCGAGTCCCGGGACGCCACTGACCACCCGCACGGTGAGCGCACAATCGATAGTGCGGCCCTTCGGCAAGATCAAACTCCGATTGCCCAACAAGGTGGCCTGGGCTTTCGGCGTGGCCGAGGGCGTGAGGTGATTGCCCAACGATTCTCCTTGGACACTGTCCGCTGTGGCCGTGCGTGCCATGGTACTTCCCATCCCGCCTGGCCGCATTCCATAGGAAGTCCCGTTGCCTGGTCCAACGTTCTCGCTCGGAGGCGATCCCGGCGGCACGGTCGATTCCGAGCCCGCCGACCCGGTCGCACCGCTATCAGGAGGACCGCTCGCTGGAGGTCCCATCGGTCCGTCATTCATGCGATGGTTGACGAGCTGCCGAAGCATCGCGAGCGCTTCGTTCTGGGGCGTGAGTTCGTCGTGCTGCGTCTTGGGTCCGGCGGGACTGGCGGCCGAGGTCAAGAGGAGATCGCCACCGAAGCGGCTCATCGGGGCTGTCCCATTCGCCGATCCATTTGATGCTGCTGCCGGCACACCCGAGAGAGGAATCGGTCTCGCGTCCTCTCCAGGCAACGGTTCGAGTTCCGGGACCACCGGGCGACTACGACTACGTGATCCTCCCGTCGCTTCAGCGTGGAGCGCCAGCGTGTCGGTATCGAACGTCCGCCGTTGCGCGACCTGCGCGGGCTTGTTCACCGTCTTCTCGCTCTGCTCGTCTTTCGCCTGAGCCGCCTGTTTGTGCGCCTGCCACTGTCTCACGCCCATCATCGACCCGACGATGAGCACACAGGCGACGACCACAGCCACCACGACTTTGACGACCTGATTGCTGCCGGGACCGGTCTCGTTCACCGACACGATGTCCAGGGCCGGAGCCGCGCTCGGCTGGATTGGATCCTTCAATCCGTCACCCTGACTTGTTGGTTGATTCGATGCCGCCATTGTCCTATCGCACGACCCGGCGCAGACCAGAGACGGTCACGCCATCTTTCGAGACCACGCCGGTCTCATCGAAGGCCTCGTTCCAGATGCCCACGACCGCCGCGCCGAGACGCAGCACAAACCGGCGACCGGTCCGTTGTACGACCGCGAGATCGTCTTGCATATGAACATTGATGCGGGTTTCTTCGCCGCGCGGGGACATATAGAAGATCGAGGGGATTTCGTGATTCGGCGGGAAGCGGAAATAGGTGAACCGGCCGTCGTCGAACACGAGGGACGGCGCGATCTCTTCCCCGCCGGAGAGCACTTCCATGGAATAGTGAAGGTTGCGAAGTTCCGGCAGGGCTTCGGCCAGCCGCTCTTGGATTATCTCTTGTTCGATCGTCTCTAGCTTGCGCCGATCTGTGTTGGTCGCCAATCCCACGATCGTGTCCACATTGACTTGGTCCATGCGGGCATGGCGGAAGATCACCCGGTACATCGGTTCTCGTTCCAAGCCCTTGCCCTCTGGAGGCTTTCTCCAGCGTCCGAGCCGATTGTCCGACAGTACTTTGAGCTCCAAGCTGTAGTCTCGTTTGTCCGTCCGAATCTCCACATTATTATGGGTCGCTCGATCTTTGGGTTTGATCCACACTTGGTTCGTGCCCACATCGGCTCGGATACACCACTCTCCTTCGGCCTTGGCGCAGTCGCCGATAAAGCCAGCCGCGGCGACCACAATCTTTTCGTCCTCGCCCAACACCACCCGCGTCACGGCGCCGCGCCGGACATGCAGGGTGACGACTTGATCAGGGTTGTAATTGATGTAGCGGACCCGTTCATCGAAGGCGCCTGGATGGGGAATCTCTGCCGACCAACTTGTAGCCTGGGCCAGCGCCGTGACGACAAATAACGCAGCCAGGGCCAAGGTGCGCACAAGCGGCTTGTGTGTCATGGGGTTCCCGCTGGTGAGCCGGTGGTCGGTGTTGCGGTGGCCGTGGAGAGTTCTTGATCGACCCGCCAGGCCGTCACTTTGTAGCCCAGAGGATTCAGCAGGAGTTCTTGTTCCTTGCCTTTCATGGAGGGCTGATACTCGTAGCTCAAGGTCGCGACGTAGAATTGCGACTGGTCCGGCAATTCGGCGTCGAGGCGCTTGGACGACTTTTCAAACCGCACCGTGGCCTTGGAGCCGTTTTCGTCATTCGCTAAGGTAATGCTCAGCACTTTCACCCGCATGTCGATGGTCGACCCGAGCTTCCGGTCGCGGGCATTCGGACCGTCATAGAGTTTGGCGTACTCGCGGCCCACCACATCATTGCTCATCATCAAGACCGTGTCGTAATCCAGCTGCAGAAGTTTCCAATAGTAGGACTCCCGCGCGACGACGTACTTTTGCGCCCAATGTTTATCGAGGATCGTGCGATAGTCCTGCACCAGGCGTTCGTCGCCGACGCTCATCAACTCGACATTGCCGGTGGCTTTGTCCACGGCGTATACGTACGGCACGGTCTGTTTGAGGGGCGCCAGCAGCGCGAGTCCCACAACAGCACAAACAGAGACGACACAGGCGCCCGCGGCGACCCACCAGGCTCGGCGCTCCGATTGCGCGGCCCGGATACTCTCACTTCGTTCCCAACTCACTCCATCGGCGAAATACTGGGCTTGGTCACCCGCACGCACGACGGTGTGATCGGTTGTCTCAGAGATCATGCTGGTTTCCCTCTTGCCTACGGCGTCCATGGCGGCATCGTAGCGAAGGAACTGGGTCGTTCGGGGGAGGTCATGTTCAAGATGTACTCCATGTGCTCCTGCCTCGCCGCCTCTTTGCTTTCCTCGGCCATCATCTTGAGCGTCAGCAATTGATTGGTCTGATTGCCCACCGCCGCTTGTTCCGTGCCGATTCGCGCGATGAGATCCAGACTGGCTTTCTCATCATCGGAACTGTTGATCGCGGTGGTGAGGTCGCGGATCTGCTGGGAGCGCCGCAGCAACACCTGATAGGCGCCGTCGATGTTGGCGAGGTTCTGCGGCGATTGATTGAGAATGTTGTTGCAAATCCTCAAGGCCTCACCCGTCTTGTTCGCGCAGTTGTACAGCATGCGATTATTCCTCAGGACCCGTGCGGCCTGGGACAACCCATTGATGCCGCCCATGCGAATCGCTTCGTACACCAGGCTGGCGTCGTACGGCACGATGCCCATGAGTCCCAGGTTCTGGAGCAAACTCCCCATATTGCGAGAGCCCGTGATCGCCTTCAGCTGTTGCTGTTGACGCTGCAATTGCCAGCTCATGTCCTGAATCTGCTGCATCCACGCCAGGACCTGTAAGACGGATTGCGCCAGGTTCGCGACATCGACCACCGGGATCCCGGAGGCGCGAGCTGGCAGGCTCCCTCCGAGCACGATGGTCCCAACCAGCACTGCCGCCAGCACGCTATGTCTTCGTTTCCTCATTGCTTCCTCCTTTGGCATCATCCGTTCCGCAGTCGTTCGATGAGGCCGCGTTGATACATCGGTGGGGGTGCTGCTGACCCAGACGCGGGAAGCGCGGCCATCGCACGCTTCGTACCTTGCGACATATGATTAGCGGTCGGAAAGAATCGCGACCACCCAGCCGCGAGGCTTCGCGCCATGTCAGCGCCGAGCACCGTGCTCCCCCACAGCGCCTTCCCTATGCCTCCAGCCATCGGTCGTCCGAGCTCGTTGCCGAGATTGCCGATGGCGAGGCCCCCGACCAGTCCGGAAGCCACCGACTGGGCATGCATCAAGATGTAGGCACAACTTGCAGCCACCAGCAGCACACCAATGGAATCAGACACTGGATTGCCCACCGAATAGCTAGCCAACGCGCCTTGGCACACAGAACGTACAATGGATGTGAGTACCGTGAGGGTTGCGACGAGCATCACGTTGGTGAAGATCGCTCCCAATGCTGTCATGAGCCAATTCTCCGCATAGCGTTGTGTCGTCGGGAACAACGCACAAAAGATAAAGACAGGACCGATTGCGAGGAGAATAGACAAGATAATTTTGGCCAGGAGTGACAGGCACAGAGACACAATGGCCATGAGTGCACCGGCCACTGCGTAGAACACTCCGGCAATCAGAAGATTAAACGCCGGCCACACCAGACCCGTCATGGCGGTACTCCACAACGTATTCGTCATCGTGAGAAATGGGTCCAACATGCCATCAACGGCGCTTCCGACTGTCGGTCCTGCTCCCAAGGCAGTTCCGAAGGCTCCTTGAATGCCTTCGAGTCCATCCTGGACGATGGACCGGTAGACCGGTCCGTTCAACGCGATTCCCGAAATGATGGCGTACCGCAACCAGCGTCGGAACACCGCGCCCAGCGAATCCTCGACGAGCCCACTCATCACTTGATAGCCCGTCCAAAAGACATAGATGGCCAAGACAGTCAGGACAATGGGTGTAAACACGGCAATGACGGCGTCACTATTCGTGACAACATAATTAACAAGCATCGTATTCACCGCGTTTTCTAACCATGTCCCCATACGTCGTTTTGTCACCAACTACTTGTTCACATCGACCATGGAAAAAGGTTTGATTCTGTCAGACAATGGAGGAGCCGTCGTCAGGACTTCTCTCGCTGCCTGTTTCGCATTGACACAATTCGGCGTGATGGCGAGCTGGCCAGGATTGTTGTGACACTTCGCCAGCATGTCCTTCCGCTCGCCTTCGTGTGTCTTGTACCACTCCACATCGTGAACCGGATCCCATGCTCCCTTCGCGCAGCTTGTTAGACTCATTCCCATGAAGAGCGCACTCACCATGTGGATGACACACAGGCATCTCTGGACGGACACTCTAGATCGAATGGACTTCACCAGGGCACCTCATCCTGAAATGCACCGATCACCCCTTTGCGTTCCCCGATCCGCGCGTGGAAGATCGGCAACCAGGCCTCCGGATCATCGCCCACGTCCTCGCGGATGCGGTCTAACAATGCGACGTTTTCGGTGGTGCCGGAGATGACATTCAGCAGGTCGCTCATGCCTGCCAAGTCAAATGACACGATCGCGGACTGATGCCCCTGTTTTACGAGGAACTTCCGGCTCGCTTCGCCGAGATTCCGAATGATCCGAAACTCCGACTCCGTGACCTTAAAGCCGTGCACATAATCGTCGTGATCGGCGCGTGGGTTCGGGAGATAGATCTGCGTCACGCACTGTTCCACAATCGTCTTGGAGATCTCATGGCCCACCACATCGGATGGGGATTGAGTGACAAACACGCCGAGGCCCGATTGCTTCCGGATCGTTTTGAGTTTGTTCAGCGAGAACTCGGTGAACATCGGATCGCGCAGCGGTTTCCAGAATTCCTCCATGAAGAAGATGAAGGGATCGCCGGTGATCAACTGTTCGGTCAGATGCAGGAGGTAGGCGATGACCGGGGCGCGAAGGTCGGCATCGTCGAGAAATTCCGTGTAGTCATAGCCGAAGAGCGAGTGGTGACTGAACTCTTGCGTGTCGCGCGGATTGTCGAACACCCAGCCCCAAGGCTGACCCCAGGTCCATTTCATCAGGCGCGCCTTCAGGCTGTTCTCGCCCGTCGCTGGCAGATTCTGGGAGACGGTCGTGAGCCCGCGGACATCAATGCGCACCGTCGGACTCATCACCGTCCGCACCGCATGGCTGAGATCGGTCCACTCCTTGGCGGAGAGGCGCGGTCCCGGGTCGCCTGGATGTTTCACCAGCTGCGCCACAAGCCGTTCGCAGAATTGGATATTGCCTTCGGTGATCGCCGCCTGGAAGGGATTGAATCCGGTCGGTTCGCCACGCCGGAGCGCGATGTACTTTCCTCCCATCGCCCGGATACCGATTTCCGCGCCGCGGTCTTTATCGAACATGAGGCCGCGCAACTTGGGATACTTCATGGCCTGCGCCAGAAGAAACAATTCCAACGCGGTCTTGCCGGATCCGGTCGCGCCACAGATGAAGGTATTGCCCGGATACTTTTCGTCCCAAGCATCGCGGTCCGTCGGAGACGAATGGAAATTGAAGTAGTAGGGTTGGCCGCTGGGCGTCTGAAAGAGTGCCAAGGCCTCGCCCCAGGGATTGCCCTTCGGTTTGCCGCGCGCGAAATTGTGAAAGGGACTGAGACACACGAAGTTGCGCGTCGTGAGGGTGGCTTCCCGCGGTCGCACCCACCAATTGCCGGGCAGTTGGGCGAACCAGGCGCATTCCGGTATGACATCCACCACGGCCATCTTAAAGCCCGGCCCGTCCTGAAAGGTCGCCCGCGCCAGGGCGCGCGCCTTCGTGACCTCCTCCAACGACGCACCAAAGAGCGCGATCGAATAGTGGTACTCGCCCAAGTCGATGAGGCCCGATTGGAGATCCTCCGCCGCTTGACTGAACTGCTCGATCTCACGGGTCGCCGCATCTTCCCCCGCGATCAAGTGATTGCGCTGCCGCTCCAGATACTTCAGCCCATCACGCTTGCCTAAAAAGGAGAACGATTGCGTCTCGATATACTCGCTCTCGCCATAGAGCATGCCGTTCGTCATGCCCGGTTCGGAAAATCCGGGATACTCCTGAATATCGAGCAGGCCGGCAAACTTCCGGGTGCCGTTCGGGTGCCAGATCTCCACCATGCCGGTTCGATCGGAAAAATGGAGACGAGAGGACAGGAGATAGGTGTTCAATGGACAGCGGCGTAAGGGAATGGATTCCCAGACGCCATTGATCAGATAGGCGAGGAAACTCAAGTGCTGCGAGTACACGACCCCGCGATGCTCAAAAGTGCCCAACCGTTCCGGCTCATACCGACAGAGACTCGCCTCCAATTGTTTCGCGACATCCTCAAAGGCCGCGAGCCCTTCCTGCTCGTGCCGTTGCAGCTCTGCGAGCTGCCTCGTGCCGACGCGGCCAAAGCAATTCACGACCTTCGGCTGCGGAGGCCGATAGAGGAGGGACAGATACAACTCGGTCGCCATCTGCCGATGCGTCGTGAAGGTCTCGTAATACCGTTCCGACAAGTCTCGACAGAACGGATTGCCAGCCACGCCCTGGAGCCGTTCATGCACCGCTCGCCGAATTTTATGGGTCCAGACCGCGAACGAGCCGCCGCCGAGGGCACGGAGAAAGTTATGCAGCGCTTCCTTTCGAGCGAGGATGTCGCCTTCATCGACCGTTTCAAATGGAATCCCATCGAGCCGCCAGGTGCCTAGAAGTCCCGCGCCACCGGACAGCTTCACGACATGGTCGGTGAGGATGGTACCGTAGGGAATGGAGGAGCTCCCTGAGACATGGCCGGAGGCGGCTTTGGTGACGAACGATGGCAGCTGAATCACCGCATCCTCGCACTGGTCTGCTGGCTCATCCCCGTCTCACCTTGTAGTGCAAGGGACCATAGGAGATGGCGCCCCACAGCGATCGACTCGCGCGATGCCGCAGTCGCATCCGCGCTTGCAGTAGCACTTGGCGAAGTCGTTGATCGTCGCGCTTGGTCATGGCTCGCATGCTGACGATCATGGCGGTCGTACTTAGAGCGATGACGACCACGAGATAGCTGCTGATGAAATAGAAGCTCCACATCCCGGTGAGGAACGCCGTGATCATGACCAGCACCATGGGCACCAACGGCACCCCGGCCAGCATCGCGGGGCGGGTACAGCCTTTGAAGATGGGATCACGATAGCCGTCCATCGTGTTGCCTCATGCGGACATCAGAAACGAGGCGATGCCTGCCGCCCCACCCGCCAGGATGGCCCCGTACACGATGTTGGCGACATCCGCCCATCGCGCGCCATCGAAGGCCATCTTGTAGCCGACCCACAGGAGCGCGATGGTGAAGAGGCTCACGCCGACGCTGACTAATGCCGTTTGGATGGACGATGCCACGGAATTGAGTTTGGTGATCTGCGCGTACGCCGGGCTCGCCGCCAGCAGGAACGCGATGGTGACCAGGAGAGACGCGACGATTCCCACAGCGCGCGAGGGTCCTTCGGCTCGTCGTTCTCGTCCTCCGTACGTTCCCGCACATTCTCGATGATTGCGCATGACAGTCTCCTTCTTGAGATCTACAAACACTCAACTATGTGTGACAAGACCTACAGTTTGTCTTTACCGTATGAATTCGGCACGAATCTCTCTTCCACCCTCCTTTCTGTCTGCCGGCAGGACCGGCACCGCGGACACCACCTTCTCTACATACCCCAAACGATAGCCGCGCGTATAACTCCCCGAGTAGTAGCAACTCAAGGCGTCCCGGATGGCGCGCTGCTGCTCGACTTTGGTCATCCGTCCGGATTTCGTCGCCTCATAACAGGCTTTCAGAATGGCCGATCCGGCTTTCAAGTTTGTGCAGGGCTCAAACGCCGACTGCGCCGTCAAACCGAAGCGACGGAAGTTGTGTGTATTGACCTGCGCGAGACCCACCGAATAGTTCCATCCATCCCGTTCCAGCTGCTGCACGGTGGCCATGGCCTCGCGCTTCGACCGAGGCTGCCATTCCAGGTGACCACCCACGACGCCGATGGCGTACGGGTTTCCGGCGGATTCCACGGCCACGATCTTCATCATGGTCCGCTCATGCACGTCGACCGCGCACCGTTGAATCTCTGCGGCGAGATCTAGCATCGCGTGTCCTCCTTCGTGTTACCGCATAGGGTTGTCTTCACCGACGCTCCTCATTGATGGCCAAGACGAACACGTTTGGATCCACCTGCACGGCTTGCGGGTTGCCTTGTACCGACTCACTCTCTCGCTGTCAATCCATACGCGCGCAAATCGTCCTGGCGCGCTGCGTTGCAAGTTATTGATTCTGCGCCTCATCACGCGATGTACAAATATGTAAGTTTGTCGAACGGAAAATAATGCTCCCGTTCTATCCCAGAATGGGAACGCGCCACGGGTCAGGGACTCGCAAGGTGTGGGCGGCGGTGAGGAAACGGACGCAACGGATGGGGCTACTTGCGGAGGAGGCCGTTGAACTCGACCACGACGGTGGGCGCCTTGGACAGCCGATGCGCATACTGTGTGGCTGCAGCGAGTCGGACGAAGGTTCTCGGACGGTCGGTCGCTCTGGCGGTCGCGACATACCAGTCATGCGGATGGGTTTTTAGACGCAGGCTCACGTGATACCGTTTGGGACCCACGACCCAGACTGTCGCTCGAAGCACCGGGCTGACCTTCGCGAGATGGCTCAGAAAGGCGTGTCCGGCACACAAGATGGTCTGCTTGTCTTTGACCCGCTGCGTGAGCCGTCGACTCCGCTCGGATCCCACGCTCAGCATGGTGCTTGTTCCCAGCTGTTACCGTTTGAACTGCTCATCAGGTCGTGTTCTCGGCGTTATAATCCTCTTGGCTCGAAAGTGCCATAGGTCCGTATGACCCCTTCCGTTAGAGATGCTACGGTATGGTAAGTAGATGGTCCTCCTCGGGCATCCCACCCGCCTCACCAGGATAATACGTGCGGCTACGTATTACTAGATGCTTGAAGCACCGCTCTCTTTTTTGCGAGCTTCCGAATCCACACGAGCACCCTCTCCCGTCCCCCTCCTTCCTTCCCCTCAACACGAGAGGCATTGTCAGGCCTCCTTCCCAGAACATAAACGATGATCGGACCCGAGAGCGTTAGCGGTTCGCGACGCCTTAGGAGAGGCCATGAATGCCGAAGGAAACCAGGTGCGCTTCCCGATTCGAACCTCGTGTGGACGGCAACGGCGGGAAGTTGTCCGTGAATGATGAGGCGGTTCCGCAAGAAGCCGTGTCATGCCAATATGGGGTAGCTCTCCATACCACGCATAGTGGTCTGCTCGTGAGGTGGCCGATGCCTAAAAAGTAGGCAAGATGCGAAACCGGCCACGAATAGGGTTGACTCGTGGCCACAACACGATTTGTGCACAACCTTATCCCCAGAAGATGGGGACGACGGGTAGAGTTTCAAAGTCTCGACCATTGTCTTGTTCTCCATATGCCTTGTGACATGCCGCTTTATTTTGCGTTGAGCTGTCACCACCGAGTTTGGAGAGGACATTTTAGGCGTGACTGGAGACGTGATTTTGAAGGGGGGCCTGGTGGCCTCCATCGGAGAAGCGAGAAGCTAGGGAAGGTCTGATTTATTCTGAGTTTCAACCGTAGGCCAATCGATTCTCCAGTTGGGCAAAAAACAGAATTAATCAGACCTTCCCTAGATGAGGGGCATACTTGTTGGGCAGGCACGCCGAGAGGGAGAGGTAGGGAAAGGAGCCAGCGCGTACAATGGAAACACGTGCTGGATTCGACAGACAACCAACACTGCTCTCGATCGAGCCATCATGACGCTTTCGCCTGGCATGGCGTGAGTCGCTCATAAAGCCTCTTCTGGATCTTCCTTGCCAGAGCCTGGCCATTCCGAGTCAGTGTGAGCGAGACATACCGATCATCCTGTGGAGCCCGCCGTTTTCTGACCCATCGCTTCTGTTCTAACACCCGCACCGGATAACCGACGGTCCGATCGGTCAGACCAAACGCCCTTGCACACTGAAGAATGTAACTCTGGGGATGTTGCTGGAGATAGAGCATGATTCGGGCTTGGGCAGGTGTCACCCCAAGTATGAACAGCTCGTCGCGATACTCGCGCAAGAGCCCTACGCTGACTGGCTACGCTGCTGCGATTGTAGACCGTGGCTTTCTGGGCAGTCGCGTGGGAAACCTCCTTGTATGATGCCTGTCGGACTCAGGCTTAACTATGGATTCTGCACTTCCCGCTAACCTGCTTGCCGTAGTCCCGCATTCCCCACAGTGACATCGACCCCCTCAATACTGGTCGGTTCCCTACCAGTGACGCGCGATGCCTACTAAGACCCCATATACCGACCAGAAAGGAGCAAGCCAACGGCTCCAAGGAGGCTCTTGTGGCATGGGTGAATGCTGAATACCGGAGACAGTGTACAAAACCTACTGACCTGCAGAGCTGCTGCATCCAAAGTGGCCAGATCACCACAATCCTGAAGATCCGACCCTTCAAGATCCAACGCGAGGAAGTTGAGCGGCTTTTGAATCGGGGACTTTAAACAGCTACGGAAGCTGGACCACCGTGACAGTCCAGTGCGCATTGCTGGAGATCCTCAGAGAATATGTTCCTCCTTTGGCATG
>JACZCY010115528.1_pt1 | contig 20137 bp, 24 predicted proteins | sample 8641821 | NCBI WGS metagenome assembly JACZCY01 (sample SAMN15324609, study PRJNA640507) | soil metagenome | isolation source: intercropping sugarcane | place: China: Luxin town, Laibin City, Guangxi Province | collected 2019-07-25 | depth 10cm m | reverse complement strand
GTGGGTGGTCGGACCGCCCACGAACCTCGGCAAAGGGAAGCTCGGCCCAACGGTTGCGTACTGGAGCGCCCTGGCAACCAGCCCAGAAATAGGTTTCCGATGGAAACGTGAATTAATCAGACCTTCCCTAGCAGAAAGGAGTAGGCGCATGAGTTCTCTGACCACCGTACGTCTCGAAGAAAGATTGAAAGATCTTCATCGCTATATCCGGGAAGGCCGCCACATTGCGGCCTTGAACGAGTTTTATGATCGGGCCGTCATGATGCAGGAAAATGCGAATCCTCCCACGATCGGTCTCGACGCGAACATCGAGCGCGAGAATCAATTCTTCAAAAACGTGAAGGAATGGAAAGGCTTCGAGGTGAAGTCTTTCGCAGTAAGCGATGATGTGACCTTTTATGAAGCGATCGTCGATTTGATCGACGCGAACGGTCAGCCCATCCGCCAGGAGCAGGTGGCTGTCGCCAAATGGCGCAACGGGAAGATCGTCCACGAGCGTTTCTACTACGACACAGGCGGACAGAGGAACTGATGAAGAGAGCGAAACGATCGTGACCGGGCTCGATGAACTGAGTACCGAAATCCAGGATTGTCTTCAATAGGGAGGTTAACACATGCGACTAGAGAATAAAGTCGTGCTCATTACCGGCGGAGGATCCGGTATCGGCGAGGCGATTGCGAAAGCGTTTGCAAGGGAAGGGGCGTCGGTTGCAATCACTGGGCGTCGCAAGGAGGTGCTCGAAGCCGTGGCCGCCGCCATCCAGGGATTGGGTGGTCAGGCCCTGGTCATCCCAGGAAGCGTGACGCATGAACCGGATGTACGGGAAGCCGTTGATTCGACGGTGAGAACATTCGGACGTGTGGACGTGTTGGTCAACAATGCGGGTAATCTTTTCTACTCCGGTCCATTGCATGAAACGAGCGACGGTATCTGGGACGAGACCATGGACGTCTTTTTGAAAAGCGTCTTTCGGTTCACTCGGGCGGTGATTCCGCACATGCTCACACAAGGCGGCGGGAGCATCCTTAACATCTCGACGGTCGGCGGGCTGAAGGCGATCCCCGGCTTCGAAGGCCATGCCTATCAGGCGGCTAAGGCCGGGGTCAACATGCTCACGAAGACAATTGCAGTGCATTACGCCAAGCACGGCATTCGCTGCAACTGCATCTGCCCAGGCGGTGTGGAGACCCCACCGGTGGAAGGCTGGTTGAGCGATCCAAAGACCCGTGCATGGATGGAGGGTCTGCATCCCCTCGGACGGCTGGGACAGCCAGAAGAGGTCGCCCAGGCTGCGATCTATTTTGCTTCAGACGAGTCGAGCTGGACCACGGGAAGCATCGTGACCATAGACGGCGGAATCATGGCGCAGTAAGTCTCGGCTCGGTATCAAATCCGTTCGATCCCGACCCTGCTGCTCTTCAAAAATGGACGGATCTTCGAGCCCATCGTTGGTGCAACGATAAAAAGAGTCTTCTGGTCGAAAAGTTAGACGCGTTGTTGGGCGAGGCATGAATGAGCGAGGGTGATGTTGCTTGACTGAGTTTACTTGCGTGCGACAAGAAAAGGACTATGGCTCATGAGGATTGCTGTCACTACGCCAACGGGTCACATCGGAAGAGTTGTGACGAGCCGCTTGCTCGATGCGGGCATGGACGTCACGCTCTTGGTTCGGAACACTGACAAGGTCAAGGCGTTTATTGATCGTGGGGCAACGGCGTTTCGTGGCACGCTCGACAACAAAGCCTTTGTCATCGAGGCGACGCAGGGAGTTGATGCCTTATTTTGGCTGACGCCGCTGGAATTCTCTTCAAGAGATTTTCGCGGGCACTTCATCCGGATGGGACAAGCAGCCGCAGCCGCCATCAGGGCAAACCGTGTTCCTCGAATTGTGCATCTATCGGGCGCCGGGGCTCATCTTCCATCCGGCCCGGGACCGATGCCCGGCCTTCATGAGGTGGAACGACGGCTGGATGATGTCGTGGCTCACGTCACACACTTGCGGCCATTTTTCTTCTTCGAGAACTTCCTTCTGCAGCTTGAGGAGCTCCAGCATAGCGGTCGCCTGTGTCTGCCCGTATCGGGCTCGACCAGGATCGGAATGGTGGCGACCAGAGATATCGGGCAGGCGGCGGCATCGCGCCTGCTTGATCGCACCTGGACCGGTCGCTCGGTGCAGGGTCTTCACGGACCGACAGATCTGAGTTTCGATGAGGCAGCTGAGGCGATCGGACGGGGACTCAATCGTCCCATGTTTCATGTCCGAGTGCCGGAAGAACAGGCGCGGCAGGCGATGCGTGCGGCAGGTTTGAACGAACACCTGACCGAGGCATTTCTGGAAGTGTTTCAGGCAATCGAATCGGGATTGTTGCGTCCCGTCGAGCCGCGTACGGCAGAAACAACCACGCCGACAACCTTGGAGGAGTTTTCGAGGGCCGTGCTGAAATCGCTAGTAGACGAGCCAGTCATGGCTTGCTAGATGAGTGACCAAGCAGAGAGCGTTGGACGTCGGTCCAGTTGATCGTCAACCATTAGACAAGCAGGGGGGCTTATTATGAAGTCTGTAATCACTTTGTCCCTGACCATTTTTCTTTTCCTAAGCGTCGTCTCCGCAACAGTCCTTGCAACGGATTACGTCCACAGCACTCCCGGACTCAGTGGCTATGATCCAGTGGCGTATTTCTCTGACGGCAAACCATTGAGAGGAAGCGGGTATTATGAAGCCACGTACCAGGGTGTAACCTACGTGTTTACCAGCGAGAATCACAAGAAACAATTCCTGGACAGTCCTGAGAGGTATCTCCCGGCCTATGGAGGGTACTGTGCGTACGGCGTTGCGCGGGGAAAGAAATTTGTTGTGGATCCTGAAGTCTGGAAGATCGTCGGGGGAATACTCTATCTGAATCTGGATACGAATGTTCAACAGAAGTGGGAGAAGGACATACCAGGGTACATCAAAAAGGCAGATGCCAACTGGCCCAGCATAAAGGACAAGGCCGCATCGGATCTGTGACGATGGTTTCGAGTTGTAAAGTTTCAATGAAGATATCGATGACATACGAGGGGTCTTACGAAGACCAGACTATGACTGTTCGGATCTTGACCAAGCGTCCATTTGGAGGGAGGGAAACCATGCTGAACAAAGCAGTGGCAGCCATGGGAGTCATCCTGCTGGTACTCTTCTTCTTCACATGGGTCGTCGCCAACGCAGGAGTCGGTATGAAAGCTCCCGACATGACCAATGCGACGTGGCTCAATAGTGCGCCGCTGCAGATGGCCGATCTCCGTGGGAAGGTGGTGATGGTCGAATTCTGGACCTTTGGGTGTTACAACTGCCAAAATGTCGAACCCTACGTGAAGCAGTGGTACCAGCAGTACAAGGATCAGGGATTCGTGGTCATCGGTGTCCATTCGCCGGAATTTTCTCATGAACGAGAGATCGAGAATGTTAAACGCTACATGAAGGAGCACGATATCCGTTTTCCTGTGCCGATCGACAACGACTTCTCGACCTGGAACCGCTATGGGAATCGCTACTGGCCGGCGATGTACCTGATCGACAAGCGCGGGATCATCCGGTTTATCAAGATCGGGGATGGTGGATACGGCGAGACCGAGCGACAGATCCAAGCGTTGTTAGCTGAAAGATGACACTCAGCGTCGTCCGTCATACCACACGGAGAGGCGCTTCTTATCCTGTAACGTCCTTCTCGGAAGAACAAAGATTCTCAAGATCTGAGCGGCAATCTCCCGGCCTGAGTAGAGCGAGACCTTCCGGGATGACGTTTCGAGTGGATGCCCCGTCAAAATCGTGAATTGAAGGCCATGCTGGCGACCCCATCGCTTGAGCTGTTTACTGAGCCTGATTTCGTCCAACGCGTAGAGGTCTTGGTCGAACCCGCCGATATCCTGAAACGCATCGCGACGGCACACGATGAGCGCCCCTGCCGCCCAACGAAAGAGAATCGAGACGCCGGTCCAGAAACGGAGCGTCAAGTCAGCCCACCAGGGCAGCCCGTCCATACGCAGTGTGCTGCCACACCCCACATACTTCCTCGACTCGATCACTCGGACAATATCCGCCAACAGCTCCGGGCTCAGCAGACTGTCAGCATCAAGAAATAGCAACCAATCGCCAACGGCATGAGCTGCACCGGCGTTGCGTGCCCGACCAATTTGATTGATCGGTTCAAAGACGACCTTGGCTCCGGCCTGTCTTGCCAGCTCGGCCGTATTATCGGTGGAGTTGTTGTCGACAACAATGATCTCGGATGTGAAATCGGATGCCCGGTTCGCAGCGATTGATACGGCAACGGATTGCAGAGATCGTTCGATCAGACGGGCCTCATTGAACGCCGGGATGACGATAGAGAGATGCATACGATGGACATGATGCCATAGGTGCTCTGCGTTGGGAATAAGTAATCTGTCTGTGTCCGAAGTCCAGGCGGTAGTCGTTACTGGGCGAGTGCATGACTGAGAGCAAAGGTAAAAGGACTCCTCGCATTATGCTCATGGTGAACCGGCCGCAACAAGGACTTCGCCTCTCGAAATTCGCACACGATGCGAAAATCACTGTCATAGGGATAGCTTTCCGCCATTTCAAAGCCAATGCGATTCCGTTCCGGCTGACAGTCCTCGTACGTCGCAAACGTGTTCAATACCGTCACACGATCAATGCCGGAAGGAGGTGCAAGCAAGACGATTAGGAGATACCACATGGTCAAAATCTTTGTGAATAGACTTCGTTTTGTAGTTAACTTACCATGGCATTTCTATAGCTCCACCAGGAAGATCCCTTGAAAGATGAAGTGCCAACAATAGCACGACATTGGATCAGACATACATATAGCTACCATGCATGGATTGTTCACGCATGGTAAGATGCCGCCCATGCCGCTCACTCGGTTTCATCCCACTATCTCCAAATGGTTTTCTTCATGCGTCGGTCAGCCGACCGACGTTCAAATCCAAGCGTGGCCCGCGATCCAGTCAGGAGCGGATGCGCTGATCGCGGCGCCGACCGGATCCGGTAAGACTCTCGCGGCCTTTCTCTCCTGCATCGATCAAATCTTTAAACAGGCACTCAATCGTGAACTCGAGGATCATACACAGATCCTGTATGTCTCACCGCTCAAGGCGCTGAGCAATGACATTCAGAAGAATCTCCAGAGGCCGCTCTCAGAAATCGGACAGATGGCGTTGGGGGATGGCCTGTTGATGCCGGAGCTGCGGGTTCTGGTTCGGACGGGCGATACGCCGATGGCGGACCGTCAGCAGATGCTCAAACGCCCACCACACATCCTCGTCACCACACCGGAATCACTTTTTATCCTCCTTACGGCGGAGAAAAGCCGGCGCTTGTTGCAAACCGTGCGTACCGTGATCGTCGATGAAATTCATGCATTGGCGCCGAACAAGCGTGGAGCCCATGTAGCACTATCGTTAGAGCGGCTGGAGTCACTGACCTTAACGAAGCCTCAGCGGATCGGCCTCTCAGCCACACAGCAGCCGATAGAAACGGTTGCGCAGTTTTTAGTCGGCGACCGACCGACACCGATGATCATCGATGTGGGCCATAAGCGACAGATGGACCTTGCGGTTGAAGTACCAAAGGACGAACTGAGCGCCATCGCGACCAATGCCGTCTGGGCCGACATCTACGACCGCGTGGCTGAACTCGTACGACAACATCGTACGACATTGGTCTTCGTCAATACACGTCGCTTGGCCGAACGGGTCTCTCACTATCTTGAAGAACGGCTCTCGGATCTGGGGCCTGACGCAGTGGCAGCGCACCACGGCAGCCTGTCACGGCAGATTCGGTTGTCGGCGGAGGAACGGCTGAAGTCAGGCAAGACCCGCGTGGTCGTGGCGACGGCGTCGCTTGAACTCGGGATCGACGTCGGCACTGTCGATCTGGTTTGCCAAATCGGCTCGTCGCGGGCGATCGCGACTTGTTTGCAGCGGATCGGCCGCGCCGGTCATTGGATCAAGGCCATACCCAAAGGCCGGCTGTTTCCCACGACCAGAGATGAGCTGATCGAGTGTGCCTCGCTGATCCGTGCGATTAAACGGGGAACGTTGGACCGCATCGATGTCCCCACGGCACCGCTCGACATCCTGGCACAACACATCGTCGCCGCTGCCGCGACGCAAGCCTGGACAGAAGAGGAGTTGTTTACGTTGGTCCGCCGCGCGGGTCCCTATCGCGAACTGGATCGGCCCATGTTCGACCGTATCGTCCGGATGTTGGCGGATGGTATTGCGACACAGCGAGGGCGGGGGCTCGCCTATCTTTACCACGACCGGATCAATCGTCGCATCAAGGGCCGTCGCGGAGCGCGGCTGGCGGCGATCACGTCAGGCGGCGCGATTCCAGATACCGCCAACTATGCGGTAGTGGCGGAACCGAACGGGACAGTTGTTGGATCAGTTGATGAGGACTTCGCGGTAGAGAGTCTGGCCGGCGACATCATGTTACTGGGCAACACGTCCTGGCGGATCAAGGGTGTCGAGATGGGAAAGGTAAGGGTGGAAGACGCTCACGGCGCACCGCCCAACATTCCGTTCTGGCGAGGCGAGGCGCCCTCGCGCACGGCGGAACTTTCAGCGGAAGTGGCATGTCTTCGACAGGCGATCGCAGAACGGACAGACTCAGCCGTATCGGCCATTCAGTGGCTCAAGCAGGATTGCTGCCTGGATCAACGGGGGGCCCAACAGGCCGTCGAATATGTCTTGATGGGGCAAGCTGTGTTGGGAGTCGTGCCGACCCAGGACACACTCGTGGCCGAACGATTCTTCGATGAAAGCGGGGGGATGCAGCTGGTGATCCATGCGCCGTTCGGAGGGCGAATCAATAAGGCCTGGGGACTCGCCTTGCGGAAACGGTTCTGTGTGACATTCGACTTTGAGTTGCAGGCAGCAGCCACGGATAACGGTCTCGTGATTTCGCTGGGGGAGAAGCACAGTTTCCCGCTGGAGTCCGTGTTCGGCTACCTCCATTCCAACAGTTTACGAGAAGTCTTGATTCAGGCGGTGTTGCTCGCGCCGATGTTTGCCACGCGCTGGCGCTGGAACGCTTCACGGTCGTTGGCCTTGCTGCGGTTTGCCAAGGGCAAGAAAGTCCCGCCACAGATTCAACGGATGAAAGCAGAAGACCTGCTTGCAGCGGTATTTCCGGATGCCATCGCTTGTCAGGACAATCTGACCGGCGAGCGGGCGATGCGGCAGATTCCGGACCATCCGCTCGTGCAGGAAACGCTGCGGGACTGTCTCACTGAAGCAATGGATCTGGAAGGCCTCACGAACGTCCTTCGACGAATCGAATCCGGCACAATCCGCTGCATCGCGATCGATACGCCGGCACCGTCCGTCTTTTCGCACGAAATCCTCAACGCGAATCCCTACGCCTTCCTGGATGATGCGCCGCTGGAAGAACGCCGTGCGCGGGCGGTGGAGATGCGCCGAACACTTCCTCCTGAAATGGTAGGCCAGATCGGTACGCTCGATCTGGCGGCGATAGAAGAAGTGCAGCGAGAGTCGTGGCCCATCGTCCGCGATCTGGATGAATTGCACGACGCATTACTGACGCTAGTATGGCTGCCTGAACCGATTCCTGCTGACTGGGCGGCGCACTTACCAGACTTGGTCGAATCCGGACGAGCATGCCTGTTCACACCTCACTCCTTACCCCTTACCCCACACATAGTTAGGGGTTATGTCGCGACAGAAAATAAGGACCGACTTGGGCAATTGTTCACAACCGGTGACAACCCGACCGTCGATGCCGTGGTGCTCGGGTGGATGGAGAGCATCGGCCCAACGACCATCAGCGAACTCGCAACTCGGCTCCATCTTTCCATTGAGCACGTCGATAATGCGATGCTCCGCCTCGAAGCCTCCGGCCAAGTTCTCCGCGGCCGGTTCCGGCCGTCCTCAGCACTCAGTCCTCGGTCCTCAGTCCTATCGGGCGCCGACTCGCCGGAGTGGTGCCATCGCCGTTTGCTGGCTCGTATCCATCGCCTGACGATCGGAATCTTACGCAAGGAAGTCGAGCCGGTCGCAGCGACAGAGTTCATGCGATTCCTGATGCAATGGCAGCATGTCGTGCCGGGATCGCGTCAACACGGAGAAGCAGGCCTGCTGCAAGTGATTGGGCAACTCGCGGGATTCGAGGCGGCTGCGTCTGCGTGGGAACCACAGCTCTTGCGTCTTCGCATGGCGAGGTACGAACCTGAACTCTTAGACCGTCTTTGCTTGAGTGGAGCTGTGAGCTGGGGACGCCTCTCTCCTCATCCCCGGTTTGCGCAGAGCGGTAGTCCCGATCGACGACGGATTATCCCCACGAGCATCGCACCTATCAGTCTATTTCCACGTGAAGACAGCGATTGGTTGCTGAATACCTGCCACGATGGAGCATCAGACCGCCGGGTCTCCGATACGCCGTTGAGTACGGCGGCGCAGGATCTGCATCGTGTCTTACAAGACCATGGCGCCAGTTTTTTCGGCGATCTGGTTCGTATGACCAACCATCTTCCGGCCGAGGTCGAGAACGGACTGTGGGAACTTGTGGCAGCAGGCTTGGTGACGGCTGATGGATTCGACAATCTCCGTTCGCTCATGGACCCGCATCGTCGTCGTGCAGAAGGACGTGAACGGACCCGTCGGCCCCGACACTCATCCGGACGGTGGTCGCTCCTCCGATCGTCATCGAGGACGGTCGAAGGGGCCATGAGCTTGTCGAATGGCTCTCAACATGTAACGATTCGCGCTACCGAGAACGTCGCTCGTCAGCTCTTGCGCCGCTATGGAGTTGTGTTTCGCGATATGCTGGCACGGGAATCGCTGGTTCAGTCGTGGCGGGATCTGCTTGTGCAGTATCGTCGCATGGAGATGGCCGGGGAGGTCCGCGGCGGCCGATTTGTGAACGGATTCACCGGGGAACAATTCGCGTTGCCGGAAGCGGTGGAAACCCTGCGAACAATCCGAAAAAAGAATTCGTCCGCAGGGACGGAGCACGAGATCAAACTCTCAGCCACGGACCCATTGAATCTCGCCGGGGTGATTTTGCCAGGCCCTCGTGTCCCAGCGGTGCCGACTAATTTTTTGGTGTTCAAGGGCGGCGTACTTTCCCGCACGGTAATCGGACGGCAAGGTGACTCGGCGCGCTCCATTGCCGAGCAGACCGGCCCGGCAACAGTCCGACAGCCTGCATGAATTTAACAGGTCAGTCCACGAACGGTTTGGACGTTTCGCGCAAAAGAATGAGCAAGCCTTCAGAATTCCGGTCGGCCATCTGGGCATAATTCGCTTGGACGGCAGAAAAAAATTCCGGTTGCCGATCTATTGGAACACCCAACAGCCGACTCACGGATCCCAGATACTCTCCTCTTCCGGCTGCTAGATCCTGACTCAGATTCGCCTGATTAAAGGTCACAAACGCAGTGGCTTTGAAGTCCGGCTTGATCTGACCGTCTTCGCTCCACCAGGCCGCTCCCGATGTGGTGCCGGTGATGTTGGAGGTCGTGTCGGTCGTTTGATTCAAGGTGGCCTTGATCGTGCAACCAGTGCTTCCGAGCAGCAGGCTTGCGCAGACGATCACATATCGGACCAAGTTTCGCATCGAATCCTCCTTGTCGTAGGGATTATTCGGCGGTCTCACTATAGCACACAGTCCGTTAAGTTCACTCGGTTGTGTGCCGATAGGGGAGTGACATAGGACTCCGATCAATCAGGAGATATGCATGCCGGTTCGAACTCTGGCCGCTGCAAGGGCATTCTGTAATATCTACCTGCTATTTCGGTAGAGGAGACCGAATCAATGAAGAAGGCAATGTGGTCTATCGCTGGCATGATTGCCCTGCTGACTGGTTGCGCTACTGGGCACATAGTGCAGATTAGTGACACGAAGGTTGAGGGACCGCGTGTCATTGCGCTTGACGCACCGAGCGCTCCGTGGGTAATCGAGGTGCAAAACTATCTAAAGGCTAAAGGCTTTCGGGTGCTTCGGTGGAGTTCCCGCTCTCGTATCACGGAGCAAACTGCCGCTAACAGGCTGGAACAATTCAATGAGGCAGAAGCCCGGTATGTGCTTGTCATTAACGGCTTTGCCCCATATGACTGGGCAAACAGGTGCTTCGGTGGTGGCTACAAGTTTCATCACGTTAGCACCGATCTCGTAGACACCAAAACCAATGAAACGATTCTCAATGTGAACGGCTCTGGCTACTCGGAAAACTGCCCTCCAATGAGCGGCTCCATCTTTTCAGACATCGCCAATGCAGTTGACGCTGCATGGAGCAGGTAGCATCAGCTAACGTATCCGAGCTGACGTTATGCGGTCTCGTATCAACTCATTGCCGATGCAAGGAAACTGAACAGATGGACACGGACGAATACTATATGGGAATTGCGATTGCCGTCCGTAAGCGAGCGAACTGTCTCGGCCGTAAGGTCGGAGCCGTCCTTGTGAAGGAAAACCGCATAATTTCCACTGGCTACAACGGAACACCCGATGACGTCAAAAACTGCCTAGATGGTGGATGCGTCCGATGCACAAAAAAACGCGAATACAGCCCTGCGAATTATGACATATGCATTTGTGTCCACGCCGAACAAAACTCAATCGTAACTGCCGCCCGCTTTGGCATTGCTATTGCTGGCTCTACTGCATACAGCACCTTGCGGCCATGCTTCAATTGCACCAAAGAAATGCTGCAGGCTGGCGTATGTCGTGTGGTCTACCTTCAGGAATTGGGCAGCGAACACAAGGATCCCGATGTCCACCAAATGTATGTGGATTTGCAGAATAAGTTTCTTGATGGAATATACAAGTTATCAATGGATGATTCAGATTCCGATTGGGCTAACGGGAAAAGTGGTTCAGGCGAGCAAGGCCAAGTCCTCAATCCAGCGTGTAAGTGAGTGATCTCAATCTCCCCGTGCTGTTCGTTCCACGTCATCATTCATAAATACCATGCCAGTTCTTCGCCCAGGAACGCGATACCGAGCACGAAACGCAGCTTGTCCTAACGAGCCCGCTGTGGAAATTCCGGAGCAGGTGGCTGAGCCGGAGCGGGCGGTGGAGCAGGTAGCTGAAAGGTCTGATTGTGTAATTGAAGGGGAGGGCCAAGGTTCATGGATGGACTTGGTGGTGGCTGCACCTTGATGATTCGTTCACCATTAGGCAGAACGGTCGTGCTTTCGACATTCCATTGATCGTCTTTGTAGACGTGAATGCCACCTTCCGGATCCAGTACTTGGTTTAACCGTTCCTTCGCGCTCGACTGTTGAGCCGGTTCCTCTGCAGCGCCGAGCAACAGGCTTGGCCATCCAGTTCCGATTATGATACTGAGGCAAACAGCGATTCGGTCCATGCGGTTATTTATACTGCTGACTTGAGGCTGATCAAGATGCCACGAGCTGCTAAAGTAGGTACATGATATAGGCAGATAACACTGATGATTGATGGCCTTGCAGCTAATCCGCTCTGTGCGGTTCCGCATCAAACTCTCAAAGTAGCTCCCGCCCTGTCCTTCACCACTTCCGTCATCTCAGCAGTATCAATGTTGTAGAAATACCCGAAGATATTCACATGCTTCGGTGTCCCGGCATGGGCACGAATGAGTCCCGTATCCCGTTTCAGCGACGCTTCATAATCTTCAATGTAGATACTCCCTCGGTCATAGACATCAGAGATGTCGACATGCTGCTCACGTTTATAAGCGTCGATAATGCCGTCGGCTGTGAAGGTAGTCGCACCGCAATAGGAATGGTGCACCACCACGATGTTCTCAATGCCAAACAGATGCTGCGCGACCGTGATGGAGCGTAGCGCATCGATTGCACGCCCTCCTGCCACGATCACGGGGAAAATGGTTGCGGACGACGCCACGCGATTGCCTGAGTCGTTATGAATGACCTGCCCAGGAAAGACTTCATCGCCGAATAGCTCTGCCACGGCATTGGGAATATCAGCCGCTCTAGGATCGTAGCAGTAGATCACCAGAGTCTTGAGAGGAACGGCGTGGGAGAATGTCTCCCGTGTGGCCGCCTCGTCGAACGATGGACTCGCACTGAACGCGTATTGATCAAACTGGCTCATGGGTTGCCCTCCTTCTGCATTTCGAACCACCTGGGTGATATACATAAGATTGTATTGCTGGCTCGACTGGCGGCCTTGATAGAACAGACCGCCAGCCGAACACGGTGTTTCTAGGACGCGCACACCTCCTGGGGAAGCTTGACTCCAAGAACCTCTATTTTTTCTATGGAAGGCGGCACGGCCAATAGATTTGAGGCATTGGCCATGAGTGCTTTGGCAATGGGGCCGTTGAAGTGTGCTTGCCTTCCCCTCTCATCGTGAAATGCATCGAATACGCCGAATGTGGACGGGGTCAGGCGCAGTGCGAACCACAGAGGAGTGGTCATTTCCTGATTTGCCATTTCAAGACCTTGTTTTAGGAAGGCGGCGACCTCTTTTTCCTTGCCTGGTTTCGCTTCAAGTCGCACAAAAAATCCAAGTGAAAGCATCTTCAATTCTCCTTTCCAAATGGCTATCCAGTATTCATTTTGAGGTACTGACTGCATTTAATGATACGAGTGAGGTTCATACTATGGAGGGCTTCTGCCGCTTGGGAGCGGAGAGAGCATTCTCCAGAACCTGTCGAAGGTTGATCCGCTTCTCAAGGAGCCTCCTTCAAATTCCCTTCAAGGCATGGGTGCCGTGGGTGATCGCCCCACCGGCACGCAATGCTGCGGCCGCTAAGACGGCTTCGGCGATCTCAGGTTCCGAAGCGCCCTGCTTTCTTGCCCGGTCCACATGGAGGTCGATGCAATAGGGGCATTGGATAGTCAGTGCGACAGCAACGCCGAGCAGTTCCTTGTATTTTTTCGGAATTGCCCCGTCCGCCCATGCAGCCTCGTCGAACGCCCAGAATGCTCTTGCCGCATTCGGTGCGTGAACCTCCAGTTGCTTCAGCCTGCTAAGATTCTTCATGTCATACATGGCGACCTCCTCCTATCAGTGATTGTGATGAGGGAACATGTGTCCTGCTTCTGTTGCACACTGTAAGGGAAACAGCCGACTATTGCCTTATCCGGGAGACTGATTCTCTTGACAGGAGCGTGCTAGACTGCGTTTGATTTGATCGAGTCGCCGGGAAGCTTTGCCGAAACACCAATTTTCGGCGAACAATGATATGGATGTCTTGTCCGAAGTCCTCAAAACTGTCAAACTCGACGGCGCTGTGTTTTACAATGCGGAATTTTCAGCACCCTGGTGTTTTTGCTCGCCTCCTTCCACCATGCTCGCGCCGTATCTGTCCGCTGGTTCTAAGCATGTCATCATCTTCCATCTACTAACCGACGGTCATGGTTATGCAGAGGTCGAGGGCAACGACCGGCCGCTCCCGCTGAACGGAGGGGATCTGATTATCCTCCCGCATGGTGACCCTCACGCATTGAGGAACGGGCCGTACATCAAACCGACAGACCACGCGGAACAGGTGAGACAAGTGTTCGCTCAAGGTTTGAAGATTTCTCGCATGGGTGGAGGCGGGGATGTCTCGAAATTCATCTGCGGGTACATGGCCTGCGATCCGCAACTCAGCCAACTGTTTTTGGGCGGGTTGCCCCCGATGCTGAAAGTCAATGTGCGCACTGACACATCGAGCCAATGGCTCGAGCAAACAATCCGCTATTCGGTAGACCATGCCGACCGGTCTCAGCCCGGCGGTCAGGCAGTGCTTGCGAGGCTGTCTGAAGTTTTATTCATCGAGGCGCTGCGGCGGTATATTGCGGCGCTCCCTCCTGAGCAGAACGGCTGGCTGGCGTTCGTGACCCGGACGTCGGAAAAGCTTTGGCCTTGCTGCATCGCAAGCCGGCTCATCCTTGGACGATCGCCTCCCTCACCAAAGAGGTTGGCCTTTCACGATCCTCGCTCACGGAACGGTTCCGGCGGTATCTCTCAGAGAGCCCGATGTCGTATCTCGCACGGTGGAGGCTTTCTCTCGGGGCACAACTCCTCCAATCCACGAGCAAGAGCGTTTCCGAGATCGCCGACGAGGTCGGCTATGAATCGGAATCTTCTTTCAACCGCGCCTTCAAACGGCAGTTTGGTCTCCCGCCAGCACGGTTCCGGAGTCGATCAAAGTCAGATCGCGACCAATCAATCCAACAGGTATTAACGCATGGCCGACATAGATCGAAGTGATAGAGGAACCTTGATGTTGACTCGGACCATCTTGCACTTCATCCAAGCGATGTAAGAAAGCACTATGATGCGACAGAATATTTCAACAGGCGGTCCCTGGGAAAATAGAATCGGGTACTCACGGGCAGTGCGGGCCGGCCGCACGGTGTATGTCTCCGGCACAACGGCCATGACGCCCTCCGGCCTGGTCGGCAAAGGAGATCCTTATGCGCAGACGATTCAAGCCTTTCGAACCATTGAGTTCGCACTGAAGCAGGCCGGGGCTTCGCTTACGGATGTCGTGCGCACTCGCATCTATCTCATCAACATTGATCAGTGGCCGGAAGTCGGCCGTGCGCACGGGGAGATATTTGGAACTATCAGGCCCGCGGCGACGATGGTGGAAATCAAGCGGTTGATCGACCCGGACATGCTGGTGGAGATTGAGGCCGAGGCTGTTGTGCCCGAATAAGGACATTGCATTGTGACCCACTGCGATCGGCGGCGAGGCATAAACGATAGAGGAACACCATGCTGGAACTGAGACCAACGTGCGAGCATTGCAACAAGGCGTTGCCACCGAACTCGACCGAAGCCCGTATCTGCAGCTATGAATGTACGTTCTGCGCCGCATGCGTCGAACAGGTGTTGGCGAATGTCTGCCCGAACTGCGGCGGGGGATTTGTGCCGCGGCCCATACGGCCGTCCAAGAACTGGAAAAGCGACAACTTCCTTGGCAAGGATCCGGCGAGCACAACGCACAGACATCAGCCGGTTGACATCGCCGCTCATCAACGGTTCTCCGAGAGCATTTTCGCCATCCCGCCTGAAGAGAGGTAACTCATGATCTCGCATCAATTTGCCGCACAGTTCGCCGAGGAGTGGGTGGCTGTTTGGAACAGCCGCGATCTGGATCGCATCCTACCCCACTATGCCGACGATTTCGAAATGGCTTCTCCTTATATAGCAGTGGTCGCAGGGGAACCTTCCGGACTGTTGAAAGGAAAGGCCGCAGTGGCCTCGTATTGGGCCAAGGCCCTTGCCCGACTGCCCTCATTGCACTTTGAATTAGACTCCATCTTGGTCGGCGCTGAAAGCCTTGTCATTTACTACAAAGGAGTGAGCGGGATGGTGGCCGAGGTCTTTTGCTTCGATTCGTCCGGAAAGGTCAGCAAATCCTCTGCACACTATGCGATGAACGAGAAGGGAGTAAACCTTCCATCCGCGCCGTAAACTTCCATGGAGGCCGCCGTCCTCATCTTTGACCGTATGACCATGCTGGATTTCATCGGCCTGTATGATCCGCTGGATTATCTCCGACAAGGATATGCTCGCTGATTTGTCTATCGAACAGCAACCAGCGACGACTTCGAATCGATCGCCGCATTGAATATTGCCGCTTTTGCTGAATTTGCCCCACACGTGCCGCCGGAATCCTGGCAATCCATGCAGAGGAATCTACGGAACATCGCAGAGAGGTCAGAGTCGGCGCAGTTCTTGATCTGTCGTGCAGAGCACCAGATTGTTGGATCTGTCGCCTATTGTCCTGCAGGTAACGGCGATCCCTCGATCTTTGGGCCGGATATGGCTTCTGTTCTCTTGCTCGCCGTTCATCCTCGGTATCGAGGGAAGAGCTTGGCCAAAGCTCTGACAGCTGTGTGCATTACCAGGGCCCTCGATGATGGCGCAGCCGCGGTTGGACTTTTTACCAGTGAGCTCATGCTCGCAGCGCACCATCTCTATCGACGTCTCGGATTTCAGCTTGACGTAGAGTTGCCCAGGCGTCATGGCCTGCGCTACTTTCGCTATGTGCTTCCGTTGGACGCAATGTCTAACGATAAACGTCTGTGTTGCGATTCTAGCGGTGGATATCGCTCTTCAACTTGATCTTGGCTTCGCAATGCTTTGTGACTGATGCGGCTGATCGGTTTGGTGTTACAAGATGTCGGGCATACATTTGCTGCCGGTAGGATATCCTCCTTTAAGATCGATTCTTATGAATGCGCTTAGTCGGAGTATGAGTCGCCAACGTCAATACCTTGTAGTTCTGAACCACTATTGAGCACGAAGAATTTAATTTAACGAGCCCTCTGTGGAAACTCTGGAGCGGGTGGCTGAGCTGGAGCGGGCGGTGGAGAAGGAAGCTGAAATGTCCGATTGTTTAATTGAAGGGGAGGGCCGACGTTAAACCCCGGACTTTGCGGTGGCTGCACCTTGATGATTCGCTCACCGTTAGGCAGATCGATGGTGCTCTCTACATTTCCTTGATCGTCCTTGTAGACGTGAATGCCACCTTCCTGATTCAGTACCTGGTTCAACCGTTCCTTCGCGCTCGGCTGTTGAGGTGGTTCTTCTCGGACAGCGAGTGACAGGCTTGGCCAGACAATTCCGAATATGATAATGAGGCAAACCGTGATCCAGTTCATGCGGTTATTATACTGCCGACTTTCGGCTTATCAAGACGTCGCGAGTTGCTGATGGAGGCACTATGACACTGGCTGAAAAATCGGATAGGGAAATTCTAGCCGTTGCCGATCCGATCATGGACAATCTGATGGAAGGCTCTACGGAAATTAACCATGAGAAGCACACCCGAGACTTCACTGATAGGATGAAACGTATCGTCACGAAGGAATATTTTGAGACAGTGTGCAGACACTATTAGGCTGAGCGAGGGTATTTGCCGGAAGAGAGTTTGTGACGGTCTTCCGGCGGCCACAATCGGTGGCGTTTGTGTGGAAGCAATGGTTCGCGAAGCAAGCGGGAGAATATGTGGCCGAATTGGTTCTCGTGGAAAATGAGACCAAGTACTTGGTCGATCACGCAATGGTGTTCTAATCGAACGTAGGCTCGTTCATGAAGGGTTATAATCTATCGAGCTACATCAAGGCCTCTTGCTACGTTCCGTGCATCGGTTTAGGATTGCTAATATTGCATGGATCATCGCGCTTCAAATAGGTCATATAGAGTCATTCGCTGCACTCAGAATAACGCTTAGTAGAACATTACCTTATTGACGCCTGTTATGAGCGGCTCACTGGATTTCGTCACCATTGAAAGACTCCTGGCCTATGGTCGCGCCCTCGCTCGACGAGCGTCGGAGCGTGGACTCGTGGTACCTCCCCCGACAGAAGCGTCGGACGATGATGTTGATCGAGTCCGCGCCAAGATAGAGCAAGTCCGCTCATTCGTCGATCGTTCCAAGGCCGGGTTTGCAACCGCTGAAGAGTACCGGTCGGCTCGTGAAGGCTGCATTGATGATCAGCTGATGTTCTTTGCCGCATGGAATGCGCTTCTTGCCGAAGGCTCGCTGCAGCCGTTGCTCCGGGCCACGATCGGAGCAGTCGCCAAACCGACCTATCGACGTCCTGTGGCCATCGTGCCTCGTACGCAGCTCACTCCTACGCTGGCCGAAGGTCGCATCGTCCTGGAACTGGGCGACGACCGTTTTTGGTTGTTGCCTCGCAATCTGGGAGACCGAACACTCTTCTTCACGATGCGCCACGGCGTGTCACAGGTGGACAGTAAGACTCATCGCGTCGGATGCCGCTTGCCGAATCAATTGGATCGTGAACGAGGGATTGCCAAAGCCGACGCGGTAGGAGCGGCGCTCGCCCGCATGATCGGCATTGTGGGGCAACAGCTCGACTTTTTGCATCTCACCAACTATCTCGATCCTCGTACGTTCCTTCATTGCATCAGCCGTAGCCCGAATACCAGGCAACTTTATGAACGGGTGTCCGCCGCGTTGCTACAAGGAGGCTCTGCGTCCGACCCGATTGCCGAGGCGGCTCTCGAATCGTCGGATTTCGGTTGGGTCACGGGATTAGAGAAGTCAGTGGAAGTCGAAGAAGCCGCGCGGGCATTTGGGGTGGAACCTTCCGCCGTCAAACGGTTGATGAAAGACCCGCTGTATTGTTATCCCGACGGCAATTCTTTCTTCGATCTCTATGTCGACGTTATCGACGGTCTCCACCGATTGGGCGCCGCGCAAAGGGGCAAAGTGGCTTGCCTCTATACCCACAGTTCCACCATGCGGGCCTTGATGATTTATTTGGACCCTCGCCCGTTCCATGAAGCCTTCAATGAGTTCAGCGACTACAAGGAAAGCCAAGACAATGTCGTCCTGCTCACGTTCGAACAAGGTCGCCTATCCGGCTATTCAACGGCGGTCGGGCTGTCCGAACGGGAGCGGGCCGTGCGCAACACCTGGGTAACAGTGGAGCGTACAAGAAAAGATCACGTCACTCTCAAACCTCGAACGCTCAAACGAGTCGTCGCGCTCGTCTCGGGAGGGGATTTTGCCGGGGCAGGCGCTGCTTTAAAAGAATTGCATGTGACCGGCCAGCGCATGGGATTGGAGGTCTATTTCGTCCGCCACGGTTATCTGGGCTTGGCCAACAATTGGATCGAACGGGTCACCGAAGAGCACACCCGAGGCATGGGCAGCCATCCCAGCAGTCCCATTGGGAGCAGCCGTTTTGAGGAGTTCAAACAAGAGACAATCCAGCACGTGGCCATGCGGCACCTGGAACCGTACCTGCGTGACGGCGTATTGGTTGTGTTGGGCGGCGACGGCAGTATGCGGGGTGCTCGGGCAATCTATGAAGGATTCGGCGTACAGGTGGCCGGCATTCCGGGCAGTATCGACAATAATATTGAAGGAACGATCTCTCTTGGATTTCAGTCCGCGGTGGCGCTGGCAGATCAGTCGATTGAATCGCTTAAAGCCACCAGCGCGGCGATGGGCAGTGTGTTTTTTGTGGAGGTCATGGGCGCCGGATCAGGTCATCTTGCATTGGCCTGCGCCTATCAGGCGAGAGCCGAGGGGTTGTTGGTCAATGAACATCCCGACCCGAATGCCTATGTCGATGACGTGATCCTCGGGACGCTTAAACGGACATTAGGAGTACCGAACAAGAGCCACTTGTTCGTCGTTGCCGAACGTACGCCGCACCGACATCACAAGGATGGTGGAGTTCATGGTCTCGTCGATTATGTGGCCGACGTGATCACTCGATGGCCTGAACGGCAAGCACGGCCTGGTCAGTATCCGCTCACACTCGCCACCAAAGCGACCATCCTTGGCCACACGCTCCGAGGTGCACGACCGATACCGGAGGACAAGGCCATTGCTCAGCATCTGGCCCATGAGATGGTGCACCGACTGATCGAGTCGCCCGAGGACATTGTCGGATGTCTCTTGGCCTACCGTGAACGGGGATCGATCGGACCGATTCCGCTCCATGCCGTGACACCCAAGCAGTTCGACTGGGACGTTTTCAGTCGAATGCATGGCAACGCTCACGTCACGTAACTCCCAACGCCATCCGCACGCGATTCTTTGGTCGACCTTTCGGCATGCCGACCGACGGCCAATTTTGAGTTGCGTTTTGCAACCACGCATTGTAGGCAAGTTTCAATACCTCGCGCCGTTCCCTACCGCATCATCGGCATTCATCCATGTCGACTCTTCGCTCCCGTGACGCGATAGAGACGTTTTTGATCGTAGCGAGACAGTCTCACCGGCCGCAGCAAGAGATTTCAAAGCGCCACGTCGCCGCATGCCTGACATCCAAAATCTTGAAATAAGTTGCCTGAAAACCCATCTCACGATACCCATTACCCGAGCGCTGGTTTCCAGCGTCGGACACGTTACAACAATCAATCGTAGGGAGGGGTTCATGCATGTCATTGTGGTCTCAGCCGTGGCTGTCGGATTGGTGTATTTACTGTGGCAGATCAGGCCGTAGCACTCGTCTCTACGTGAAAGAGTCGCGTGCACTCCATTGAGGCATGCGCTTGTACGGCCTCCAGGGCATCTCTTACTGGAGGCCGCGATTTCTTTGCTCCCCATCTACCTGTGTTGCCGTATTTCCGCCAAGATTTCGGAATCTAAAACCGTGAAATAGATTGCTAGAAACGTTACCTCGCGATAGCTCTAG
>JACZCY010136716.1_pt1 | contig 20311 bp, 19 predicted proteins | sample 8641821 | NCBI WGS metagenome assembly JACZCY01 (sample SAMN15324609, study PRJNA640507) | soil metagenome | isolation source: intercropping sugarcane | place: China: Luxin town, Laibin City, Guangxi Province | collected 2019-07-25 | depth 10cm m | reverse complement strand
GAAGGACTCATGCAGAGAACACACGACGAATGATATGCAAAATGTCTTCTGGTACTTCGCCGAGGAATGGCTCAGTGCCGGATCGTTTGCTGCTGCCGATCAAAGCCGCGTAGTAGAGCATTCCATTCGGACTAATGCTCACTGAAAGTACTCGCGTGGGATTTTGATACCATTCTAAGGTGAGATGACCATCTGCCTCAGCACCCACTGTCGGAACTGGAATACCCAATGGTAAGACCTCCAAGAAGTGATACGCTTGCCAGCAGGTTTCTTCCTGGACCGCCTCCGCCCCATACCCATCCCAATTCGGCGTTCCGCATTCCTTTGCGACCACGAACAGCTCTTCAAAGGCACGTTCAGCGCCGAGACCAATGGAATGCGCCTCCCGCAAACGGCGCCGCCCTTCCTCGGATTGCTTTGCGATAAAACGTGCTTCAGGGCCGGCACCCCGAGTGGGGGTCGCACCATAGGAAAGTTGTGGGGAATCGAGTGTGGCAGGAGTCATTGAAAACTCTCCAATGCTTGCTGAGTAATACTGCCGAAAAATGCTTTATTTTTCAACCATCTCATCTCAATGAGACGCTGCGCCAGCAGGTCATCGCCGAGGTCGAATGGCTCGGTCGAGAACACGTCAATATCCAAGAGTAACCCAAATCCTTTATTGCCCGTAACCTGGATCGGTTGCACGGTTCGAACGATGGTGACAATGTAGGGATAGCCTGGCACTGCAAGCACATCTCGGTGGAAAAAGCCGGCACGAGAGAGAGGCATCCCGGCTAGGACTTCGGACGGCATGCGCAGATAATCATCCGGCCCAGGACCATCGATCGGCAGTTCGATGCGGTTGATAAAGCGAAGGCCAAGTCGCTGGATTGCTGATGGGCCGGCAAGGTCCTGATAAATCTTCCACAGTCGCATCGCTTCGGCGTAAAACTGTTCCCAATCGTCATAGGGACGGAGTCGGCTGAACACAAATCCATCGCGGTTGAATTGTGCAATATGGACATGATCCGACGATTCACACCTTAATCCTCTCCAGCCCAAATCCCGGTGCGTTTGCATCATGTCTTGCCCCGGCCCCATTTGCAGCGCGTGCTCATATTCACGTTGCGACTCAATGTGAGGGTAGGTCGATAAAAGAGAAACCAGCCGGTTCCTGATCTCTGGTTCTTCCCAAGACACCTCGGCACGAGCCCGCATTTCGATGGCGGCTTCGGCAATAGGCGCATGTGCAAGCCGCGGGAACGTTTCAGTGAGATCGATTCTAAAGGGGGGTGTCACCATGGGTAGCGTGCCAGCTTAGTGCATCGGAGCATCACAATCCAGTCCAAGCTCAGATAAATCCAGATCGTGGACGCGAATCTGCGCGGTCATGAGTTGGTGAAGCAGGGTGCGGAAGAGGTCGGAAAGAGAGTCTCGTTTGCGCCGATGCTGCTCATACTTTTGTTCGACCGTTGCAATCGCAGCGGCAATTTCCTCTTGAGTCCGCTTGTCGGGCAATGGAATGACAAATCGCTCGATCTCGCTACTCAACAATGTCATTGTCCCGTGCGCTGAACGTCCAACCTTCCTAAAAAGGTTTTGCTTGAAGGCAACCATTGCGTAGAGAAGGTAGGGGGGGATGATTCGAGGACCCGGAATAACCGCCTTCATGTCCTGATTGAACGCCATTGGCACTTCTGCCAAGGCAACCGGGACATCTTTGGCCAGGATCATTCCTCGGACAACCACAAAGACCGACCCAGCGGGAACAAGGGCACTACCATCTTCCAAAGCCGATTCCGAGATATGATCCTTCACATCAGAGAGACGTGGCCTCTTCATATCTTTCGGGGAGACCCATGGAATTGAACCAACCCAAAACTCATTGTTTCGCTTCGACGGTGTACCCCCGCTCATGAACTCACAAATATCTTCAAGCTTCACCACCTTCCAACTCTCCGGCACAGGACCGATCTCGGTCTGTTTCTGTCGTTCGCCGCGGAGGCCTTCGGTGAAGAGCTTGTGCATCAGTGACTTCTTGAGTTCGGTCATCAGCGCAATTAGCCGCTCCTGCTGCTCAATTGCCCGCTGCACCAAGTTCAACACGGAGGCAATTTTCCGCTGCTCGGGAAGAGGTGGGATAGGCAAAGGGAGCTCGCACAGTTTTGACTGGGAAAGGTTGGGTATTGTCGTTACATTCCCACGTCCGAAGTAGACCGTGCCAATCTCAAAGGCATACCAAAGCCAGAAGAGTACAAACCTTTGGTCAGCTCCCCCATTTTTCAAACGTCCTCGATGAAGATGGTTCTGGTAGTAGCAGTTATTAAGTTCACCGTTCCAAACTGCAGTTCTCCCGATGTCACCGCCTTCGCAGATGAGCAGATCGCCAGGAGCTAACGCTAGCCGTTGCTCGTCTAGTCCGGTAAAGTTCATCGCGTCCAAATCCGAAAGATCAAGCTTTCCCCAAAACACGTTCTTTGTCCGAAGGAAAGCACGCTGGTTGTTGCCGACGCGAGTCTTCTTCGATACTTGCTTCCCCTGTTGGACAGAAAACAAGGAGTCGAAACGATCAACCCGCCAACCCACAGGGAAGTTTCCGATTTCCGTTTGAAGGCCTGTTTTCATACTGACATGAGTTTTGCTAGAACGCCCTTGAGTAGTGTGTCCGTGGCTTTTGTCTCTTCCTCAAGCACTTCCAACTCCTCCACAATCTCCGCGATTGGACGGTATTCCTCGCCCACGCTCGTGTGAATGTATCGGCTTGGTGAGATGTTGAAGTCATTCTTGGCGATCTCGTCCTTGTCGACGATCCGACTGAATTTGTCCTGCTCTTTCCAATGATGGAAAGCTTCCACGATGCGACCAACGCTTTCGATAGTAAGATAATTCTTCGGATCGCCTTTGGCGAACTCTCGGCTAGCATTGATAAGGAAGAGTTTGCCTCTGCGGTCTCTCAGCTTGGCCTTGTTCAGAATCAGAATGATGCCAGGTGCGATGGTGTTGTAGAAGAGATTCTCTGGCAAGTAGATGACGCCTTCTATCAGATCCTGCTCGACGAACCACCGACGAATGTCTCTTTCTTTGTCTCGATTCTTCCCGCCAGACCCCCGTGATGCCGCACCTGTATCAAGTACAACAGCGGCTCGGCCTTTGTCGTTCAAGCTCGCCAGCACGATCTGCACCCAGCCCCAATCGGCCTTCCGGCCGGGGAAGCCCGCGCCTTTCGGAAAGCGATCCCATTCATCGGCATCGTAGTCCTTCTCGGTCCACCAATCCTGATTCCACATGGGATTGGTGACAACTCGGTCGAAGGTCCGGAGGCGGTTGCGCTGGCGAAACTTTGGATTCTTGAAGGTGTCGCCGATTTCGATCTCGCCTTCCATGTCGTGGATGATCATGTTCATGTTCGCCATGGCCCAGGTTTCGGCGACATACTCCTGGCCATAGAGCTTGAGCGGTGCGAAATTCTTCTTGGACCGTAGATTCATCTTCTCATCCAGCGCCAACTCGCACTTGATGAGCAGTCCTGCCGATCCGCAGCAGGGATCGAAGACCTCCATGCCCGGTTCTGGGTCCATGATCTTCGCCATAACCATGCCGACTTCGGCAGGCGTGTAGAACTCGCCCGCACTGGAGACGCTGCCTTCGGCGAACTTGCGAATCAGATATTCGTAGCTCCTCCCGATAATGTCCGGCTCCACGTCAGCCAGACCAAGGCGCTTCTCGCTGATCCGCTCGATCAGATTGCTGAGCCGGTCGTCCGCCAAGTCGCGCACACCGTGAGTCGTAGCGTTGAAATCTACCCGGTCGATGATCCCCTTAAGCAACGGGTTCTCGTCAGCGATGGCGCGGAGATGAGTTGTGAGCTGCTCTCCGATCTTGTCGGCGAGTTTTCGGATCACCGACCAGACCGGCTCCTCCGGATTGTCGGGCTTGAGGGGAAGATAGAAACGAACGAGCTTCTTGTCCTGCTTGACGAGCTTGAAGGCCTTTGCGCGAGAGCCGACTTCCTTGGCAATACGATTCAGCTCATCGTCGAAGACATCGCACAGCCGTTTCGCAAAAATCAGCGGCAGGATATAGTCCTTGTACTTGGGTGCATCTTTGGCACCGCGAATGGAGCAAGCTGCATCCCAGATCCAAGATTCCAGCGACTTGTCGTTCAGCGGCATGGCTACATTCCTCACTAAAGTGGCGAGCGACGCGAAGAATACCGCTTTTCATGGCAGGAATCACTAGCCGGATGCGCAGCCCAGATGAGTCAAGTATGAGTCAAGTTATGAGTCAACCTTCTTGAGAGGTTCCAAGAGCGGCTACGCTGAGGACTGACGGATAGATCTCCGACTCCTGTTGCTTGCACTTGAGGATCTTTGAAATGCTCGAATAGCAAAGGCGGGCTTAAGCGGTGTCGAGCCCGCGGAGGGGACCCTTAGCTCGCTTTGGCTGACCTGCTGGTTCTCAAAGCCATGGATTGAACCACGCGGTTCAGGAGAACGTTCCGATGCATCGCCATGACCTTTTCGGGCGTGTTGAGTTCTTCTCGCCTCGCGCACAGCTTGGCATCTAACTCATCAGTGTCCATCGAAACCATTATGAGCCGGTCTGATAAATCACAGGCCGGTACCGGGGACGAGGAATGGGTTTGCCCTCGGCACGGGCGGCCTCCAGCCAAGCCTTCCTGGCCAGCTGCGCCTGCCTGAGCGCCTCTGCCGGCGTTTTGCCAAAAGCAGAACAAGCTTCGAGGTCAGGAATATCCGCAATGTAGCCCTTGTCGGCATCACTGTAAAAGATGTTGATGTGATAATCCTTCATGGCTCATCTCCCATTTCCAGCGGTAGATTATACCGTTCCACGATATCAAGCAACTGACGTACTTGATACGGCTTGGCTTTGCCTCCGACTTCTTGAAGGTTAATTAGCTCCTTGATTTTAGGATGAACGAAAATGTGATGGCTTCCTTTCGTCCTCGCCAAGCGATAACCGAACGCCTTGGCCAGCGCGACGACCTCGGTGAACCGCAGATTTCTTGAGCCGACCAATGCTTTGGCGAGCAGTTTCTGCTTATTCATGAGGATAGGTGGAATGGAGCTTCCATTTCATTGGAGGTCCTCGATCCACAAGAGGTAGGAGCCGTAACGAGATCGCGTCAGAGTCTCCACACACTTTCGATCCGCCGTCACAACCTGGCGTCGACGATGAAGGCCAAGGCGAGATACAGGCAGTCGTACAAGGCGGCTTGTGTGTCGGCGGCAAGATCGAAGGCGGAGGGTAGGAGTGCGTCGTCGGCGTGCCGGAATAACGGGATATTGTGCAACTCGCCGCGAGCGTATGTGGCTTGCGCTTTCGTCAACTCTTCCCGCCGCAGCTTTTTGCACAGGGCATTGGCGAATTCCAATGTAAAGAAAGCCGGCACATGCAAGGTATGCGCTTGGTCGCGCAGCCGAAGCGCTGGATCGCTATGAACTTCCGGAACGAACCACGTGACCGCGACGCTCGCGTCAACCACATAGTGGCTCACCGATCGCGGTCCTGTCGGATCAACTCGGCGCTGTCGCTGAAGATACACCCCGACCGCTTCAGCTTGTTGCGGAAACGATCGATCCGCCTCCAGACAGCCTCATAGTCGGGCGCGGCCTCTTCCAGAATCCGCTTCGCCTCGACCTGCAACGATCGCCCATGCCCCTTGGCCCGCTTCTTGAGCCGCCCAACCAGTTTGTCGTCCAGGTTTCTGATGAGAATTTGAGCCATTGTTCCTCACTTTCCGCTATCGTCGCATGCGATAGCAGAATGATAGCTTAGGACATGTGAGTGCGCAAGCCTGACCTTGAGGTTGGTTAACATCTTATGAGATCCTGCTCAATCGCCTTGATGTCCGCTTCACTCGCTTCCCATGTCTCGGCGGATGAATTATGCAAAGAAGAACCGCACTTCAGTCCGGGGCAATCTCATAGACCAGCGTCACCGACGCCTCGACTTTCATCTCCCCCGGCGAGATCGGCACCTCGCCTGCGCCCACGTCCATCGCCATGCGTGCCATCGGAGCGGTCGGTCTGACCACATGTCCGCCTTCGCTGACTGATAATATCCGCACGAGTTTCACGTTCAGCACCTCGCTCAGCACTGCGGCTTTCTCCCGTGCCTTGGCCGCAGCTTGCTTCAATGCACTCAGACGTACCGACTGTTCCTCGCGCAACCCCCAATGCAACCCATGAAAGCTGTTCGCGCCGGCTTTCAAGACTTCTTCAATCACCGTGCCGACCTTGTCGAGGGCACGGATTTCCACCGTTACCATATTGCTGACCACATAGCCGACGATTTCCGGAGAAGCAGGCGGCGTATCGGCGGAGCGTTTAGGCTGGGGTCGATACTGCGGGGACACCGTAAAGGACGAAGTTTGAATTCGCTCCTTGTCGATCTGCAAGTCCCGTAGCCGATCCATGACATGGCTCATGGTCGCGCTGTTCCGCCTCTGCGCCTCGGCGAGTACTCTACCGAGACTGTCCAAGCCGAACGTCACAAAAGCCGTATCCGGCACGTGCGTCACCGTACCGGCTTCACTGACCGTGAGGGTCGGTGTCTCGGGCTTCGTCTCATCATGCGCGTGCACCGCAATCGGAAACACCAGCAGCACCGGCAGCCAGACAATCCGCATGCTCATCCTCCTTTTCATCGACGGGACAACTTTCTCTGTCATGGCTTGCCCCACACATTCAAGAGATGGGCGACAGCATATCTTTTGGCTCAGCTATGGCGCAAGAAACGCAACTACCTCACTGCTACTTGACCCACGCTGACGACATACGGCATCTTCTTTCTTACCGGTATCAGAAAGGAGCTGTCATTGTGGCAATATCATCCGCCATGCTTCCCCTGGGAACAGCCGCACCGTCTTTTTCACTCCGCGACGTGGTCAATCGTCGGATCTATTCGCTCGACTCATTTGCCGATAAGACCGCGCTCTTGGTGATGTTTATCTGCAGACATTGCCCGTACGTGGTGCACGTCGAACAGGAGCTTGCCAGACTCGGGCGCGACTATCGCGACACGGATTTAGGCATCATTGCCGTCAGCAGCAACGACCCGGTTGGGTATCCCGATGACTCGCCTCCCAAGCTCAAAGAAATGGCCTTACGCCTAGGCTTTACCTTTCCATTCTGTCACGACGAGACGCAGGAAGTTGCAAAGGCTTATCGCGCCGCCTGCACGCCGGACTTTTATCTCTTTGATCGAGATCGGCGTCTCGTGTATCGCGGACAATTGGATGACAGCCGTCCCGCTAACAACAAGCCGGTCACCGGCCAGGATCTCCGCGCCGCCATCCAAGCCGTGCTCGTCGGCAAGCCGGTCGACGGGAACCAGCGCCCCAGCATTGGTTGCAGTATCAAGTGGAAGCCGGGTCATGCTCCGCCTTACGGCTGACAACTCCTTTGTCTTACTTCTCCTTTTCTTCCTTTTGTTGCAGCAACTTTTGTAGCCTGCGATCGAACCCAATCCGTCTCCATCACGGCCGAAGACTTTCGCTTCACGCCTCAGCTCGTAACAGTCAGCTCGGCATCCCCGCTAATCCTGACTGTCTCTAACTCCGGACGGGAAGTTCACGCGTTTGACAGCCCCATTCTCATGTATGCTGCCAACACATCCTCAGCCGGATCAATGAAGGAGAACGGTATCGTGCTCGAACCCGGAAAGTCCGTGCAGCTCGCCATGGCCCTTCCGCCTGGAACGTACCTCTACATCTGTCGTCGAAAGGGCCATGGAAACATGACAGGGACCTTGATCGTCGAGTAACGGCGAAGGACAAACGTCAATTGTTGGTTTGTAGAGTGATGAAGAGATATTTAAGCGATGAGGGTAAACGACACGGCAGTGCGGTGCAAAGTCGGAGAAAGACGCATGAATGGGGAAAGGCGAACAAATTTTTCACGCAATCGAATAAAATTTTTTTTCCATGGAAAACGAATTATCTGCGAAATTGGCATGAGAATTCACATCCCCATCTTCTGTGGATAACCTTGTGAACAAGCCTCTGGATTTGAGAAAAGACGAGGCAAATAGCGTGTGGATTCATCGACTCGCCTATTTTTTAGGCATCCGCCCCTTATTAGGTTGGCCACAACTAATAGTGTCCTATGTAATACTTCTGCCTGTTTTCACACATACGTAGCAAAATCTGCTTGACATCCTAAGGCCGCCACTGGGCTGCCCGTTTACAATTGCCTCCATTCGGATCGCTATCCACAGGCTCTCAACTTTTCTGTGGATGGGGGTTCTCAGCATCAAGAGCGACGTTTCGTATCTGTCAAGGGCTGAGAAGAAGAAAGATGGCTCCGTCGAATGGTGAAAAATATCCAGAGACCAATTTCTCAAACCAGAGCCGAATGGCCTGCGTTTGGCGAATCCATATTCATCTCTTGTCGCAATAGCGGCTGATTGAAACGCAGTTCATGCTTACACGCGGGGAGTAGTACGACGAAAGGCGGCGGGCTACCAGGCATAGGACTCCGGAGCCGTTCCACCGGGACCAGGAAAAAGCTCGTCTAGCTGCTTCAAGATATCGCTGTCCAGAGGAAGACTCAATGCCCTCATAGCCCCTTCCAGCTGTTCCATCGTGCGAGGACCGATAATGGGTGAAGTGACGGCTCGTTGGTGCAACAGCCAGGCGAGTGCGACGGTCGCCGGTCTTTCACTAATCCGTGCACACAGCCCCTCGTAAGTCTCCAATTTTGGGCGGGACTTGACTACCTCTTGTTTCACATCTGCGTCCGCGCGCCGACCAATGTGGTCGGACTGCAGGACACCGGCCAACAGTCCCCGACCGAGCGGACTCCACGGAATCAGACCGATGCCATAGGCCTCACAGGCAGGAATGACTTCCAGTTCAATCGTACGCTCATTAAGGTTATACAGACTTTGTTCCGACACCAGCCCCAAAAAGTGACGGCTGCGCGCGGCTTCCTGAGCCTGGGCCAAATGCCAACCTGCGAAATTGCTGCTGCCCACATACACCACTTTGCCTTCCCTGACTAACTGCTCCATTGCTTGCCAGATTTCTTCCCACGATGTCTCCCGATCGACATGATGCATTTGATACACATCGATCCAGTCCGTCTTCAACCGTCGGAGACTGTCCTCACAAGCTCGCTTGATATGGACGGCCGAGAGACGCGACTGATTGGGCCAGTCACCCATGCGGCCGTACACCTTCGTAGCCAGCACTACCTTCTCCCGACGGCTTCCTCCTTGTGCGAACCAGCGGCCGATGATCTGCTCTGTCCAGCCTTCACCGACCTTCCAGCCGTACACGTTCGCCGTATCAAAAAAATTGATGCCGAGCTCCAATGCCCGATCCATCAGGGCGAAACTGTCCGGCTCGCTCGTGTGCGGCCCGAAATTCATCGTACCCAGACAGAGCCGACTGACTTTCACTCCAGATCGACCAAGGTGTTTGTATTCCATGAGTACGCGGCCTTTTCCCTGAGAGTCCTTCGGTAAGGATCACTACCAGGAGAATTGGGCTGTTTCGGACTTACGATTCTATCGGGCCTAATACCCTCGCCCTGTACTGCCGCCCCGCCCCATTCGATCGAGGGGAAGCGCCTCATAACGTTGTTTGAGGTCCGGATGCTCGTTGAGATAGCGTTTGACCGCCGCATCATCCGCAAAAACTTCCGGGCTGTGCCTGCGATATTCATCGAGCGTCAAATCGTGCTTGGCGAGAAGAGCCGTGAGCTTGGTCGTGATGTCTGCCCCCATTTGTCGCATTTGGTCCTGGGACGGACGCTGTCCCTCCCCATAGCTCTGGCCACCTTTGAAATAGTTCGTCATCATCTCTCCGATCTCGATTCGGGCGTTGACGAACTTTTCCACTTCGGCAGGGTCGGCGGCATACACGACACCTACAAGTAGAACGACGCCCAATGAGATAATGTTAACTTGGCGCCAAACATTCATGATCCCTCCTACACCTAGTAAGTGACATCCTTTAACGCAACGCCGTCCTTCGCGACCGTTCGACAACTTGGAATCCTCTTAGTATCGGGATGAACGGCCGTTAGCTTTCATCCTCGACGTCGCTGTGGGCCGACGGAATACCATAGCGTTTGCATTTTTCCCAAAGGGCCTTTCTGGACAATCCCAAGATTCTTGAGGCGGTCGTGCGGCTTCCATCGGTACGCTCCAATACGGAGACGATGTAGTCCTTCTCAAAACTTTCTCGCGCGGCGGCGAGTGAGGTCAGGACCGCATCCTTCTTTTTCTTCCCTCCGGTCAAACCTTCACTACAGAAACCGCAGGATTCTTGTTGGACGCCGCCCAAATAGGGACAGGCTTGAAATCCACAGAGGTCGGCCGGTTGAACCGCGGCCCGATCTCGCCCGAGAGCCACAGCCCGCTCGACCATATTTTCCAACTCCCGTACATTCCCCGGATACGAATACCGAAGCAACAATTCACGCGCCTGCTGAGAAAACCCGCTCAGTTGCTTGTTCAGTTTTAGCGAGCATGCTTCGAGGACATGATCAGCGATCACCATAATGTCTTCTTGCCGTTGTCTGAGCGGTGGAACGGCGATCGGTACGACGTTGAGCCGGTAAAAGAGGTCTTCACGGAACCGGCCCTGAGCCACCTCTTTGCGTAAGTCTTTCTGTGTGGCGCACACGAGCCGCACATCCGTTTCGATCGGCTCATTGCTCCCGACACGTTCGAACGTACGCTCCTGTAGGACGCGCAAGAGTTTCACCTGCACCACTGGGGAGATTTCGCCGATTTCGTCGAGGAATAAGGTCCCTCGATTCGCCATTTCGAATCGCCCCCGACGCTGACGGAGAGCACCCGTAAACGCGCCTTTCTCGTGGCCGAAGAGTTCCGCTTCCAGCAACGTCTCCGGCAACGCGGCGCAGCTGACCTTGATCAGCGGATACCCTTTCCGCGAGCTATTCTGATGCAGTGCATTGGCGACAAGTTCCTTGCCCGTTCCGCTCTCCCCGACGATCAGGACGGTGGAATCGGTCTCAGCCACGAGCTTGATCTTATCCAGCACGGCGCGCATCTGACTATTCGCCCCTAAAATGCCGTTGAAGCAGAACTTGTCTTCGAGCTGGTGTTTGAGATCCTGATTCTCCCGGCGGAGCGTGATCATGCTGCCGACCCGCTCAACGATCAAGAGCAATTCATCCATCTGAAATGGCTTCGTGATGTAATCAAATGCTCCCAGTTTCATGGCTTCAACAGCGGTTTCTACCGACCCATGCGCGGTAATCACGAGCACCTCGGTCTGGGATTCCTTGCCTTTAGCCGTCTGGAGCACAGTCAGCCCATCCACACCCGGTAACCGGAGGTCGGTGATCACCAAGTCAAATGTCTTCTCTCGAATCGCTTCGATCCCTTCCGTACCGGTAGATACTGCTCGGACATCGCAGCCGACAGCTTCCAATGCGTCCATCATGGAAAGGCGCATCAGGGGTTCATCGTCGACCAGCAGAATGGTCAACCCTTTCATGCTTCTTTCTCCGCAAAGGTACGCTCTCGTGACACGGGAAGGCATAGTGTGAAGGTCGTTCCCTTCCCGACCTCACTCTCGACCAAAATGTTTCCGCCATGCCGTTCCATGATGCCAAGATTAACCGAGAGCCCCAGCCCCGTTCCCTCCCCCTCCCCTTTGGTTGTGAAGAATGGATCAAAGACCCGCGGGAGGACTGATGCAGGAATCCCGGAGCCCGTGTCGTTGACCTCAACCCGACAGACGCCCTCGGCCACGGATGTCCTGATCGTCAATACTCCACCTTTTTTCATGGCTTGCACGGCGTTCAATATCAAGTTCATCAAGACCTGTTCGATCATATGCCGATCAACCATGATGTTGGGCAAACCATTGCCGGGGAATGTTTCCAAGCGAATCCGATTGGGAACAAAGAGATGGGCGGTCAGCCCCAGTACCTGATCAACGATTCGATTGATATCGGCCGGGCTGAATGCCGGTTCGTGCTGCTGTGAAAAATCGAGCAACTGCCGAACGATCTTTTGAACACGTCGGACGCCATGTTCCATGGAGGCCCAGTATTCCTCTTGGCGTGCCGGGGAGAGGGGCCCTTTCCGAAGGTTGTAGAGACAATTGAGGATCCCTCCCAGTGGATTGTTGATTTCATGAGCCACCCCCGCCGCCAGTTGACCGATGGAGGCCAGTTTTTCGGCGTTACGAATCTGCCGCTCCAGCTTCTTCGTCTCCGTCATATCACGCGCGATACCAAGTACTCCAAGGATCTCCCCGCCGGCCCCTCGAAGGGGAGAAACACTCACCATGACGGCGCGTACTTCACCCAGCCGAGTCACGACTTCGACCTCGTACACCTGCTTGGCTCCGATATCCAATGTGCTCTTGAGACGCCGTCCTCGATGACGCCGTGAAAGGAGCGAGAGATACGGCCTGCCGATCAAATCATCTTTGCGATACCCCCAGGCATTGACCTTGCTGTTGACATAGGTAAACTGTTGATCCAGATCAAGTGTATAAATGACGTCGTTGGCATTCTCGAGCAGATTTTCCAGGTATTGCTTGGTCTCTTCGATTTCTCTGGTACGCTCCCTTACTTTTAATTCGAGATCTTCTCGGTATGAGTGCAGTTGGCGCTCGAGCTTTTTCCGATCGGTAATATCGCGAAGCTGCACCATCACACGCAACGGTTCGGTTCCACTCACGCGGATCAGGTCCATTTCCACCGGAATCTCATGGCGATCAACGTGGTACACGGTCATTTCCTGAGTGGAAACCTGTCGTTGCTCCGTACTGACATCGCACAACCAGCCCGTAAAAGCCCGGTGGTGCGCGTCCGGTACGATGTCGAGAAAGTTTTTCCCGACGATCTCCGACTCGACATAGCCGAGCACCCGCTCTTCCCGTTCATTGACGGCGACAACGACCCCCGTTGCACTCACCATAAAAACAGAATCGGCCACAAAGTCGAACAAGGCCTTGTAGCGGGCTTGAGATACCGTCAGCTGCTGTGTCCGTTCCGACACCGCCTGTTCCAATCCAACGGTATACCGCTGGATCTCCTGCTCCAATCGACGCCGTTCGGTCACATCCCGAACGAACGCACGCGAGTGAATCAGCCCGCCTCGCTCTTGATCGAACAGTGCAGTCCCATGCACCTCCACGTCCATCAACCGGCCATCCTTGGCCAACAGCACCGTTTCCATCGAGCTTTGCCCGTGTGAAACGAGCCGTTCCAGAAAGTGTAATACGTTCAATTCCTGTCCGTTGCGAACACAATCCCAGAGCCTCATGCCTAACATCTCATCGGGGGGATAGCCGAGTTTGTCGAGTCCGGTCTTATTGACATGCACCAGTCGGCCGCCCCGATCAAGTTGACAGATCATTTCCGGAGCATGTTCGATCAGATCTCGATATTTTTCCTCCAACTGCCGGACCTCTGTCATTCGTTGTTCCAGTTGCCCGAACGAACGTTGCAGATTGGACGCCATTTCATTGAAGGCGTGGGCAAGTCCTTCGATTTCATCGCCGGTCTTCAACTCCACTCGTTGCTCCAAGCGACCGCTCCCGATCTGCTGCACTCCGTCATGCAAGAGCCGAATCGGCCGCGCGATCCGGCGGGCCATGATGACTCCGATTGCCCCAAGTCCCATCAGCACCACCGATCCAAACAACAGCATCTTGGTCATCAGCTCACCCAGCGGAGCGAACGTTTCCGCTGCATCCTGACGCACCAGGGTAATCCACCGTTTTCCGCCGAGACTGCCTGTCGCGAGTTGATCGGCAAACCGCACCGGCGCAAACCCGGTCAGGGCGCGCTTGTTTCCGTGCGAATGGTCGGCGGCCACTGCCCATCCTGGCTTCGTAGCCCCCAATGTACCGAGCAATTCGGCATCGATCGAGTGGGCCTCTGGCCCAAGGACCGGGCAAATCACCACACCCCCGTCTGAGGCGAACAGCATGGCATGGCCTGTCACGCCGAAGGAACCCTCGGCGATGGACTGGAACAATGTGTCACGCCGAAGCAGGATCGTCACAGCTCCGATTACAGCCCGACGTCGATCATCCAGGATCGGAGCAGCCACGGCGACCACGTGAGTCCCAAAGGATGGGTCGAAGGCAATTTCACCCACATAAGGCTGCTGACCGCTGCCTTTTATCACAGCCTGCCACCAAACGGTCTTCGCATAGGAATACTCTACTTGAGGGATTGAACTGACGACCAAGGCTCCCTGTCCGTCAGTGACCAAAATGCCGATATAGTCCGACTTTCGAATTTCGTGCCATCGAATCAAGTAGTTGGTCACGATCCGGTTGACGAAGTGCGGAAATTCGCTTCGTCTGTCGCGCTGCCCCCATCGCTGTTGCCAATCCTTGATGATTTCCGAAATACTCTGAGCGTCTTTGCCCTCGTACGTTCGGTTGGCTTCCGAGACGGCGGTGCGAAGAAATGGTGTGGTCGCGAGCTGTTGAGCTTCGTTCATACCCCGAGTGATGTGTATTTCGACCCGACGGGCGGCTTCGATGGCCACTTCTTTGAAATTCGCCCCCGTCGACTCTCGCAGAGCGCGTCGCTCTTCTATATAGATGAGGGCAAGCAGAAGGGTAAGCGGCAGGAGACCGACCAGCACGATCGCTGCGATGATCTTTTGCTGGAGGCTGTGAGACCGGCTCCAGAGTGCCATGGTTACACACAGAAACGTGAGAACGGTGTTTCCTTGAGAGAAAGCGTTCGCGTTGCAAACCGACGATGAGGCACGCTCAATAGACCGCGCACCTCCGACAGCCCAGGACAGACAAGCAATGCGCGCCGCTCTATTCCACCATTCGCTCAGCTGCGTTTCAAGAGTCGACCCGGCGCTCCCGGCCATAAGAGCAGGAGCGGGCTGGCAACGAATATCGATGAATAGGTGCCGAAGATCACACCCCAGAGCAGCGCAAGTGAGAAATCGTGCAGAACTTCCCCTCCTGCCATGGTCAATGGGATCAGGACGAGCACAACGGTCAAACTGGTGACGATCGTACGGCTCAACACTTGATTGATGGCCGCGTTGATTGTGGCTTCTTCGCTTTCTCGACGCCGCAACTTCAGATTTTCTCTGATCCGGTCGAATACGACAACGGTGTCGGTTAAGGAGTAGCCGGCAAGCGTCAAGAGCGCCGTCACGATCAGGAGCGTAATTTCTTTGTCTAAGATATAGAAAGCCCCGACCACGGCCAAGACGTCATGAAACGTCGCCAATGCAGCCGCTACGCCGAACCGGAGTTCGAATCGTGCCGCAATGTACAAAATAATACCTGCGAATGAAACGACGATGGCCACGAGGGCATCTTCTTGAAGCTTCTTGCCGATGGTCGGCCCGATCTCGGTAGTGGAGTCCACCACAAACTTGTTGTTCGGGAACTCTTTGGCGAAGACTCCCATTACACGATCCGCCGTCTTCTCTTCGATCGTCGTTGAAGCCTTCACCCGTATCAACAGCTTGTTGCCTTGTCCGAATTCCTGCAACTCCGCGTCGTCCAAACCGTTCGTCTCCAAGGCCTTTCGGGCCTCATCGATCCGGACCGGCTGCTCGAACTTCAGCTGGACAGCCGTGCCCCCGGCAAAGTCGATGCCCAAATTAGCCGCCCCTCGCGTAATCTGGACGAGAGCGATGAGGCCAAGCAAGACCATAATCCCTGAAAAGAGGAATGAGAACTTGCGCTTGCCCATGAAGTCAATGTTGGTTTTCCCGAGAATCTCTAACATGCGCGCTCCCTTTTGATCGCTTCGGGCCTCACTTTGAAGACTGATCACCGTCGGCTTCATGGCTAGATGCTCAGCGCTCCGACTTTTTGTCGCTGATACAACAGATCAAAAATCACTTTCGTCCCGACCAACGCCGTGAAGAGATTGATGGCGATCCCGAGACACAACGTCACGGCAAACCCCTTGATAGGCCCGGTGCCGAATAGAAACAGAGCAACTCCGGTGATCAATGTCGTCACGTGTGAGTCGACGATCGTCAGTAACGCCTTGTCGTAACCCGCGTCGATGGCCGATCGTACGGCCTTTCCGCCACGAAACTCTTCACGAATGCGCTCAAAAATCAAAACGTTCGAGTCGACTCCCATTCCAATCGTCAACACGATACCGGCGATGCCGGGAAGCGTTAATGTGGCGGTCAACGCGGATAGTGCCCCCATAAGACAGAGCAGGTTCAGCACCAACGCAAAATCGGCGATAAACCCGGACAGGCGGTAATAGACGATCATGAAGATCACCACCATCACCCCGGCGATGAGTGTAGCCCTGACGCCCTTGTCGATGGAATCTTGCCCAAGCGACGGTCCGACCGTGAGATCTTGGACGATCTTCAGTGGAGCGGGCAACGCTCCGGCGCGTAAGATAATCGCCAAATCATTGGCCTCCTGCGTCGAGAATGTCCCGGTAATCTGCGCTCGCCCCCCCGAAATTCGCTCTTGAATGACCGGCGCCGAATAGATGGTGTTATCGAGAACGACCGCCATACGTTTCTTGACGTTGTCGCCCGTAATCCGTTCGAATTCCTGCCCCCCCTTAGAATCGAATGTAATGGACACATACGGATCGTTGAATTGACCAATGGCGACCCGCGCATCGCTCAACACATCGCCGGTCAGCATGACCCGCTTTTTGACCACATAGGGAATGCGAAACTCGACACCGCTGTCCTTGTCGACCATGCGCTCGAATAAAATTTGATCGGCTTCGGGCAATTGGCCCGCAAACTGCTGAAGCACTTCCGCTTCCTTGTCCTTCGGAACACGCGCCGGGAGATCAAGTCGGATGTCTTCGTCCAACATTTTGAATTCGAGCAGCGCCGTCTCCTTGATCAGATCCTTGGCGCGTTTCGGGTCCTTGACCCCTGGCAGTTGGACGACGATCTGCTTTAACCCTTGCCGCTGAACGATCGGCTCCGCGACGCCGAATTGATCGATCCGGTTTCTGATGGTTTCCAGAGCTTGGTTGATGGCGGAATCCTTAATTCTCTTGGATTCCGCCTCACGAAGCTCCCACACAATCGTATTCGCCGATCCCGCCGACTCCTTCTCGACAAAAAGAGGGAAATCATCGATCATCTTTTGGGCGGGAGGCTTTGCGTCGGCATTCTGCAACTGAATCGCGATGTGATCGTGTCCGGCACGTTTGACCGAGTCGGCTGCGAGCTTCTTCTCAGTCAAGAGATCCTGCAGTGCGGTGACAGAACGGTCAACCGCGATCTCCACGGCGCGGTCCTCATCCACCTCCAGCACCATATGGATGCCGCCCTGCAAATCCAACCCCAACGTAATTCCCTTGTTCGGGAGAGCTCCCTTCATCCAACTCGGCAAGCTCTGATACACCGGCTGATAAGACGGCAGAAAGGCCACTACCGATCCCAAAATGACCAGCGTTAACAACCATAACCGCCCGCTTACTTTTTTCATGTCGTCCGCGACCTCTTATCCTCTTGAATTACGAGTCTTTTTCTTTGTCGTCATCTTCTGCGCGCACTCGGGCAATATTCTCGCGCTGCATTTTGATCTTGGTATTATCGGCAATCTGCAGCGTCACGGTCTCTTTTCCCATGTTGGTGATAGTGCCGCAGATCCCTGACGTCGTGACTATCTTGTCGCCCTTCTTCACCGCGTCCAACAACGCCTGCTGTTGCTTTTGCTTCTTCTGTTGAGGCCGGATCAGAAGAAAATAAAAAATGATAAAGATCAAGAGGAACGGGATCAGAGATAGGATTCCGCCCGCCCCTCCGCTGGCGGGTGAACCGCCTCCGCCCGTTCCCTCAGCCCATGCAATTGATTCCATCAACATCAAGCAAATCCCCTTCTTCTATGTATGACCGTTCCCATGCGATTGTGCGCACGGTTCTTGACTCTCCGCTCAACCTGTCGTCACGGCCTGTGGGTTGTGGTGGCGATAAAATGCTTCCCGAAACTCAAGGAATGCTCCTTCTTCCAAGGCTTCTCGTATTCGGCGCATCAGGTCGGAGAAATACCATAAGTTATGAATCGTGTTGAGCCGTACTCCCAACATTTCTTTGACCATAAACAAGTGGTGCAAATAGGCCCGTGAGTATCGACGGCATACCGGACAGGCGCATTCAGGGTCGATCGGTCGTTCATCCTCAGCATACTGAGCTTGCTTGATGACGACTCGACCGGTTGTCGTAAACAGCGAACCTGTTCTGCCATGACGCGAGGGAACGACGCAATCGAAGAGATCGATGCCGCGGGCCACCCCTTCAAGCAGATCCTCCGGATGTCCGACCCCCATGAGATACCGAGGCTTCTTCTCGGGCAACTCCGGAACCGTCACATCAAGCATCGCATACATGTCGGGCTTGCCTTCTCCCACCGACAGCCCGCCGATCGCATAGCCGTCGAACCCCAACCGCACTAACTCTTTCGCTGAAGCTATGCGCAAGTCCGCTTCCAGTCCGCCCTGTATGATGCCAAACAAAGCCTGATCCGTTCGTCGTCTGCTCGCCTGACAGCGCTCGGCCCAAAGCTTGGTTCGACGCACACTTTCCCGGATGATTTCTCGACCGGCAGGCAGCGCCACGCATTGATCGAGCACCATGATGATATCGGCTCCCAACGCCTCTTCGATCTCTATCGCCTTTTCCGGGGTAATGAAGTGCGTCGACCCATCGATGTGCGATTGAAACGTGACACCCTCGTCGGTGATCTCGCACAACTTCGCTAAACTGAAAATCTGAAACCCGCCGCTGTCGGTGAGGATCGCTCCCGGCCATCCGGTGAAGGCATGAAGGCCCCCCATGTCGGACACAACTTTATGACCAGGACGCAAGTACAGATGATAGGCATTATTGAGGATGAGTTGAAACCCGAGACTCTGGAGATCCTCCGGTTCGAGCCCCTTGACCGGCCCCAACGAACCGACCGGCATGAAGGCCGGTGTTTTGACTTCTGCACGGCGGGTCGTGAGCAGGCCGGTGCGGCCTTTGGAGTGCCGATCGAATTGTTGGACTTGGTACTGCATCATCTTCAACGAGGTCCGACCGCTACATGTGCTCAGGCGCTGAGATACCAAGCACTTCGAGTCCGTTTCTGAGAACCTGCTGAACCGCCCCCATCAAGACCAGGCGCGCCGCAGTCCGTTTCGGCGTAAGGATTTCGGGGGACGCCGACTCTTCATGTTCCTGATCGATCGCAGGAGGCAACACGCGGTGTTTGTTATAAAACGTATGCAGCTGCGCCGCCAACTGCTGGAGATAATACGTCACTCGATGCGGCTCAAAGGCCAGCGCGCTGGTTTGAATAATTTCAGGATAGGCGGAAAGCTTTTTGATCAGTCCCAGTTCATCGGGATCAGTTAAAACAGTCAGGTCAGTCTCCAACGCGGACGGACGGACCACTCCCCTTTCGGAGGCCACACGCCAGAGGCTGCAGATCCTCGCATGCGCATATTGGACGTAGTACACCGGATTGTCGGCGGACCGTTGCTTCGCCAACTCCAGATCGAACTCCAGATGAGTCTTGGAATCCCGCATTAAGAAATAGAACTTCGCGGCGTCGGCTCCGACCTCATCGATGACTTCCCGCATCGTAATGAATTCCCCGGTCCGCTTGGACATCTTCACTTCGATCCCATCCCGTAACAGCTTCACCAATTGGACCAGCACGACATGGAGACGATCTTTTGGGTGTCCATATGCCTGCATGACGGCTTGCATGCGGGGGATATATCCATGGTGATCGGCACCAAAAACATCGATCAACAGATCATAGCCACGCCGCAGCTTGTCATGGTGGTAGGCGATATCGGACGCTAAGTATGTATATTCGCCGTCCTGCTTCTTGACGACACGGTCTTTTTCGTCACCATACATGGACGCCCGAAACCACCACGCACCATCCTGTTGAAACAGGAGTTCACGGGTTTTTAATTCATCCAGGGCCCGCTCGATGGCTTTGGACTCTAGAAGCGAAGTTTCGCTGAACCAGGATTGGATCTCGATGCCAAATGACCGAAGGTCATCACGGATAAGTCCGAGCAAGATCTGATACGCAAGAGATCGGCAGCGAGTCTCAAGATCGACAGGAGTCAGCTCGCCGGCTACAAGGTCAAGTTGCGCCTTGATTTGTTGTGCCACAACTGTGATGTACGAGCCATGATAGCCATCCTCAGGAAACTCGACGGTTCGCCCGGACAACTCTTGGTAACGGGCATACACAGACGCACCCAACAATTTCATCTGTCGTCCTGCGTCGTTGATATAGTACTCGCCCACGACATCGTATCCGATCGCATTCAGTAGCCGGACAACTGCGTGCCCGACCGCCGCCCCCCGGCCATGGCCG
>JACZCY010016901.1_pt1 | contig 20370 bp, 23 predicted proteins | sample 8641821 | NCBI WGS metagenome assembly JACZCY01 (sample SAMN15324609, study PRJNA640507) | soil metagenome | isolation source: intercropping sugarcane | place: China: Luxin town, Laibin City, Guangxi Province | collected 2019-07-25 | depth 10cm m | reverse complement strand
TTCACTGTCGCCCGCCATCCATAATGCCGCATTCCGCAAATTGGGTCTCAACTTTGTCTATCTTGCATGGCAAGTGGAAACGATCGGTGAGGCCATCAAAGGGCTCCGCGTGCTGGGAAACTTTCGCGGAGCGAGTGTGACGATTCCTCACAAGGTGGCTGCCATACCATTTCTTGATCATGTCGAGATAACGGCTCAACGGATCGGTGCAATCAACACTATCGTTGCTGAAAAGGGCGAGCTCACTGGGTACAACACGGACGCGACAGGTGCTCTGAGGGCATTGAGGGAGGGCGGAGTTGAGCTCAAGGGCCGACGCATCGTTATCCTCGGTTCCGGGGGTGCTGCTCGATCGATCGCCTTCGCCCTGACAGTTGAATCCGGAGCGGAAAAGTTGACGTTGCTGGGAGTTGACGACTCTGAACGCACCGGTTTAGCTCAAGATATTCGTTCCCAGTCAGCGGTGGCGGTTGAGGATTGTCATCTTGATGAATCCACTCTTCGACGAGTTCTTCCCGATGTGCACGTGTTAATTCATTGTACACCCGTCGGCATGTCTCCGAACGCAGATACTACCTGTGTTCCTGCCTCGCTTCTTCACGACAACCTCTCTGTCATGGATATCGTCTACAATCCACTGGAAACCAGATTGCTAAAAGATGCGAAGCGTGCAGGGTGTAGGACGATCGCCGGATTGGAGATGTTTCTCAATCAGGCTGTCACGCAATTTGAGTTCTGGACAAATCAGCCTGCCCCGGTTGATGTGATGCGTTCGGTATTGGAGTCTCATTTCCGATGAACGTGGTGCTCATCGGCTATCGCGGTACTGGAAAGAGTACCGTCGGCTACATAGTGGCGGCTCGACTTGGGCGCAGTCTTGTATCGACTGACGCTGAGATCGTGAAGTTGGTCGGTCAAAGCATTCCGGAAATCGTTGAAAAAAATGGGTGGGAATACTTCCGTGATCTCGAAGCCAAGGTCTGTCAAGAACTGGCCGGTCGGACCGGGTTAGTCGTCGATACGGGAGGGGGAGCCATCCTTCGACCACGAAATGTCGAGGTATTAAAAGAAACAGGAAGGTTGTTCTGGCTGACCGCCTCAGTGAGCACTATTACCGAGCGTATCGGTCAGGATTCGCAACGTCCTTCCCTTACGGGAGTCAAGTCTTTCCTGGAGGAGATTCAAGAAGTTCTTCGTGAACGCACACCGAAGTATCAAGTGGCTGCCGATTATGTCATTGAGACTGATGGAAAGCCTGTCATGCAAGTTGCCGATGAGATTCTGGCGCGATTGTAGTTGTTCGATGTTTTTCTCAATCTTGACAAGCCTCGCCATAACATGGTTCATGTATTCACGCTGCGCCCGTAGCTCAGTTGGATAGAGCGCCGGGCTTCGAACCCGTAGGTCGCAGGTTCAATTCCTGCCGGGCGCACCATTAGATTCAACTAGATTCAACGAGTTCCCCACATCGACTGGCTTTTCCTGGTTGCGCGAGGGTTGCAGATCCGACCCCCTCCCAACGTGGATTCATTGGTTCGTCGAATCGATCCACCGCCTGGCGATTCCTACCTGGAACTTCTTATGGTTCGTAACACGAGCGTCGCTCATTCCGACTTCGGGATGAATCCTTGCCGTCTCATCCTGGCTCAGAAAAATGGGTTCTTCTTAGGTGCTCGTCTTTACGATCCCCTTTCTGGTTTCCCTACAGGTGAATCTATCCGGGCGATTGGTGATCTCGCACGCAAGATTGCGGAATGTGGAACAGTGAGTTATTTAACAGCGATTACCGCTCGACATCCCAGTTCCATACGCCCTGACCCGGAGTGTTTCAACTGATGTCCAACTGCGACGTCATTCTAGAACCAACATCGACATCCAGACGCGCGGGAGAGTGCCAGCCTCGATGGTATCGGATTATCATTACCTACATTTCCCCTACCAGTCGTGCTCCTTCTGCGTCGGCAATTGTCATCACTGCCTCGCCGTGGTCATTCTTTCAGGGCACGCTCCCCCTAAGCGTAGGATAGCCAGTCTTAAGCGGCTGACCTACCCTGACGTTATGGTGGCCTTCGCTCGAACCAGACACGCGGTCCGTATGGCGACGGCTGTGGCTGTTCTCTTAGCTTGGTCACTGACGGCCTGTCGGTTGAGCCCGAGCAGCAGCCTCGGAGATCCCTCAGACCATTTGGTGCCAGATCCCGATCGAGTCCCGTCTCACATCACGCGAATAGCCGTCTGGTATCCAAGCACAGAGGACCGTGACGCCGCGTATGGGTATATGAAATTGGAGCAAGCGACCTTTCACCTCAAGAAGCGCCGGTCGGGGATTAGGATCGTGGAGCGGCGGTATCTTGAGACCGTGAGAGATGAGCAACGACTCCAGGTTTCCGGGAAAGTGGCGGACGACAGTGCCATGCATATCGGAAAGTGGCTTGGTGCGGATAGTCTGGTGATGTTTCAGATCGACCAACCACGATGGCAGGACCGCTTGTTGGCTCGCTATTATGAACGGATGGCACCAGTGGTGGTCTCGGTCAAGATCATTGCAGTGGAGACGGGAGAGGTCCTCTATTATGATATAGTACGGATCATGCCGGTTTCCCAGGCGGCCAAGTGGGAACGGTATGGGAGCGACGCTGAACTGCAGTCAACCGTGCGCGCCAGTCTCGATCGCGCGGTATCCATTGCCATCGCGCATCTCGATCAATCATTTCGGTGATAGGCGTGGACGAGCTGTCACGGGACTTGTACCAAGCAAAGATCGCTCAGTGATATAAACGCTGCCATTGCAGATGCTCAAGCCGGAGTGGCTCAAGAGGAGCCGCCGTATTGCAGGGCGGTACTCATCAGGCTGGCGATGGTGTCGGGCGTGCAGTCGGGGCCCTTTACCCGAAGGAAGATTTCGTCCAGGGAGGGAGCATCATGCACAGAGATGTAAAGCGTGCGCTGATCTGCAATTCGTACCTCCTGAATGATGTAATTGCGACGAGAGGGGGAGGCAACAAGTGTACTCATGGCTAACCGAAAGCTGGTTGCGCCGAGGTTGCAGAGTTGCGGAACCTGCCGCGCATTTCACCCATCTGCACACCCCGGCTCTTGATTTGTGCGGGTTTCTGGGGTATCTGATTGATCGTGTTGTGACTTCGAACCGGTAGGTCGCAGTTTCAATTCCTGCCGGGCGCACCAAGTTCAACAAAGTTATCGGATCTTCACAGCAGATCCTATTCCCCGTGTGGTGTATCTTACTCGTCGATCCGATCTACTTGCCTGCCGATTACCACCAGGGAATAATGCTTGGCAAGTCGACTGCTATCACGATCGAGCTGTGCCGTCTCTCTATACCTTCACAGAACCGGGCTCTCTCTTTGCGAGCAATAAATCAGCTAAAGTACGGAGGAGTTCATGGCAATTAAATCCTGCATGGGCCTGGAGGTCTTTAGAATGACATAAAACGTCTGATGTTGAGGCCTTTTCCGTCATACAACCAATTGGTCTGTTGTTTGTCCGAGAGCCTTATCATCCGGCATCAAGCTGGATTCTCAAGGGGGGAGAAGGTTGAGCACCGTGCATCAACATTGAGCTCTGCTTTGTTGACGGCACCTGCGACCAAACGATGGTGCTATGGTAGATCACCGATAGTCTGCTAGTCTGCCGCCGGGCCGGGCCATGTTCATTTGAACATAGAATAGATTCAAAATCGCATATTGCGGCCCATTTATGGGGGGCAAAATGATGACGAAGTGGCAAGCGGGGGCACTGGTCACCTGCATCCTCACGACGAGTCTGCCGGGTGCATGGGCGACCTCGAATGACATACCTGGCACAGATGGCCCGTCGCTGGAGGAGACATTGGCATTCATCAAAGACACGTGGGACGCGTGTGCAACGATGCACAGTGGTTTGCAACTTATGATCGCTAAGGACGGATCCCGCTGGCATATGGATAGAATAGCGAAGGTTGATGTTGTGGTCATCCCTCCATCAGCGCTCAAGATTGTCACACGTCTGAATGAACGGAGGAAGTTGAGCGGAATATTCGCACTCCAATCGCCGGCAGAAACGATTCAGGAATTTGATTTGAGCACACTCTCTCCTCACGTGAGCCCGGAGCGGGAAGGTGAGAATATTTTTGGAGTTCGGCTACGCTGTACACGCGGCGCGTGTATAACGGAATGGCTAGCGTCTCTCGCGATACCTGGTAAATCCATGCATGAACTAAAAACCGGAAAAGTGGCCGTCACGAGTCTTGAAGAGCTTGTGTATGAGGATCGCGCACCAAAAGACAAACCGGGAGAAAAAAAGGGAGAGGCATATATTCCTGTCTGTGACATGGCAACCTTGGAAAGCCTTTCGAAAGCCTTTAACCATGCCATCATCAAAGCTGGCGGAAAGAAGCCACTGTTTTAGTACACGGTATGGATTAGATTTGAGAAGACGGGACGGAGCGAGCTACCCCGGGTTTGGCGACACCTCAAAATGGGGACACGATAACTCCCACGGAGGTGACTGTGTCGCTCGATCTCTGTTCACGACGGGTGATCGGCTGGACCATGCGGGATAAGCCGGATCAACTGTTGACACTTGCGGCCCTCACCATGGCCGTCCGCCAGTGCCGTATCCGCCCAGGCTTAATCCATCACTCGGATCAGGGGACACAGTACAGCTGCGCCGCGTATCAACAACAGCTCGCGATGTTGGGGATGACGGCGAGTATGAGTCGGAAAGGGAACTGTGATGACCACGCGGTGGCGGAGAGTTTCTTTAGCACCCTCAAGAATGAACTCATCCATCACCAGAAAGCACAATAGGTTATGTGCAAACGACACCCTCGGACATTAAAAAATCAGTTTTTAACGCCCTTGTTCCTTCCCGACAGCATTACCGTTACCGGTTGTTGCAGGGTTGGGGAAACTCCTGCCTTGATTTCATTCATCTGCCTGTGTAGCCTTCCGTCTGTTGCAATTCCGGCGTCTGAATCGCTCAGTATAACTTCGAACCCATAGTTGACCCTCCTCCGGTTTCACAGACACCTCCAGAAGGAGGAGAATGAGGCATTGGAGGACCCAACAAGATACGACGACGGGACACGAAGGAATTCAAAGCGGAAACGGTACGGTTGATGCGAGAGTCGGCCAAGCTCGTTGAACAGGTGGTGCGGAACCTGGGGATTGGACCATCGGCTCCGCCGTTGCAGGTTCAATTCTGTGGTCACAACTAGACAAGGCGACGCTATTTCTATACATCATTATACATTTCCAATGACTTAGGATTGTGTGGGTTTTATCAATCATTCCGCTAAAGCTGGATAGATTCGTGATGGATTTCATCTTATTCTAATATTTATGTGTGCGAGAGGTTATCCCATGCAGTGGTTTTGCCGATATAGAAGGCAAGCGCCATCTGGAGCGGTATACTGGGAACAAAAGAAGCGGCTTGCCTGGACCAGACAATGTCCCTGTTGTGGAAGACCACTTGAAAAGATGGACCCGATGAGTCCCTGGGTCTGTGCATGCGGGTGGCGCAGTCAATGAATCGAGCAAGAAGAGGGAGGTACCATGATCCCCGTTCTGCACGACGTGAGAGCAGCATTTTTCCTCGTCATCGCACTAGCTATGTTGTTGTTTATCTGTGCGCTGGCTGGCTTAGGAGCAGTGCTGCGACCGGTCCGTTGGTCTGATCGGAAAGGGTATCGCTGAGCAAGGTCTGGTCAGTTTAAGCTAACAGTGGTGCGTGAACTCTGTGGCGACCTTGCTGTCCAACAGGTTCCGGTTCTTGGTAAAGACGGTCACATCCCACCCCGGGCGTTCAGGTTGAGGCCACCAAACCAGCGGAACAACAGATTGTAGTCCAGTTTGTTCCATCAAGAAGCGTTCGCTCCGAATACTGTAGAGCACTTGCAGGGCTCGCAGGAGCTTCTCCGGAGCACTTGAGGTCGACCGGTCCAGCATGCAGCCTCAGCTTCGTCCACTGCGGTGACAAGGCGGACAGCACCGTGTCCACGGACTGCCGGATGGGGCGCAGCGGATGAGTCGCTGGCACACGTGCCTCGGACAGATAGTTAACCGGCTTGCTGGGTGGCACAACCACGCAATGTGAATCTCCTGGAGTAAAAACAAGATAGTTACCCTCTCTACCCAAGAGAACAGGACAACACAAGTGTTTTTCCGCGGCCTGCTAGGGAACGGCTGATTACTCCAGAGTTGTCCTGCGCAATCTGTTCACGGGCTGTTCCACGAAAGCACCCCTGTATCGGACCGCGATCGCCTGGGAGGGGCTTATAGCGGGGCCTGCCGGCGGGCGGCCCCACTCTCGGGCGGTGCACGTTGGCGAGGCCACTGCCAACAGGCGGCCGTCTAGCCGCGTCCAGGTGTGCTACCCCGCCGTTGCTCTCCAACCAGGTGTCAAGGGTCACCCAAATTTCCCCCAGGTATGGTCATCGAAAATTCCCCACCCTGATTTAGGTCATCGTGGCTGTTTCCTCCGATCGCTCCAGTCCGGCTTTGAGCTTCTCTTTGAGCCGATAGGAATGGCCCCGGATATTAAAATGGTGATGGCATGGTGCAGCACCCCATCCAGGATCGCGGTCGCCAAACACCTCGCCCCAGGCCCCGAAACTCTGGTTACTGGTGAGGATCATTGGACCCTTCTCATAGCGCTGCGAGATGAGTTGGAAAAACAAGTTCGCCCCGGTGCGATCAATCGGGAGGTAGCCGATTTCATCAATGATCAGCAACCGGGGAATGGTATAGAGCTTCAGCTTGTCCTCCAGCCGATTCTCCGCCAGCGCCCGGGTCAGTGGGGTGATCATGGCCGCGGCCGTGGTGAACAACACCCGGTAGCCCTGCGCAATGCTTTCAGCCCCAGCCCGATGGCCAGCTGGCTTTTGCCCACGCCGGGCGGTCCCAAGATCACGAGATTCTCGCCGTGTTCGATGAAATGGCAGGTTGCCACCTGCTGAATCTGCTTCTTATCCAGGGAGGGCTAGGAGGCGAAGTCGAACGCCTCCAGCCTCTTGACGAACGGAAATCGGGCGAGACACGTGCGCATCGTGATATTCTTCTCGGCCTTGGAGGCGACTTCTTCACTGAGCACGCCGAAATGGGCAAAGGCCCATTCATGGGCCTCGAGAAATTGCGCGAGCCGCTCATCCGCACAGGCGTCATAGAACCTGCGTCGGCTGAACCCCAACGTGAGGACGAACACATGCACCACGACGGGACTGGTGCGGAAAGACACCCGCGCTTGCCCCAATCAATCTGACGTTGCTGTCCTGGCGGCGTCTCAAAGCGGAGCAGGGCCCGCTCCGCCTGCAGTGGTACTTCACGCAGCGGTGCCACATACCGCTTCACCGTCTCATAACTACCGGTATAGCTGCGGCGGGCCCGCAGTTCCTGGTACAGAATCCGCGCTGAATATCCGACTTGAGGGGCGGTCCCGCACAAACTCGGCATGGGCGGTCAGCAGCGTCTCGGCGACTGCCGTCCGATGATAGGGCTGCCATGTCCCCTGCTGGACATTGTGTCGGACAGTCTTGCGATCCAGGTCCAACCGCCGCGCAATCTCTGAAATGGATACCCGCTCTTCATGACGCAACCGTCGAATCTCCGCCCACTGCCTTGATCTACCATGCATCCCTCCCCAGATTGACCAACCTGGGTGAGCATGATCGTCGGCGCTCCTGTCTCGTCAAGGCTCTTCTCTCCCTCCTTCGGTTAGGAGGTGGGGAGAATTCACTGACCACACCTGGGGATTATTGGATGACCGCTGACACGCGGGCTGTCCTGCCCATTGGCGGCTGGGCCGCCACCGCATGGAATCAGCTTGGTCCGGCTATCTATGCCGAGCGACGTCTGGTGCATGGCGGCTCGCATTCCTACCGGAGATTCTTCATCGAGCTGGGGCAGTGATGCTTGTGGCGTCCAAGATGGTCTTCCAGCTCCTCGGCAAACCTTGAGCGGCCAACCGTCGGCTGCTGCAGGGCGCGCCGCCACATGAGACGCTCCCCTTTAGCATCTTGGCCTGAGCGAATACAGCAGAGATTCGTTAGAAGTGAAGCAGGGAAAAGAATCAGGCAACGGATGAACCCAGTTGCCCACCGGCCGCCACGCGGTGTCCAGCCAGGAATTGGCCGACCGTCATGCGTTTCGAATTGGCAATCTGAATCTCACGAATGTCGAGAAGACCATCGCCTGTTGCTACTACGATCGCCTGCTTATTTACCGCGACGATCGTGCCAGGTTTGTCGGTCACAGCACCCCCATTCGAGACTGCTTTCCATATGTTCCATCGCTCTGCACTGAAAAACGTATAAGCCCCTGGCCAGGGAGAAAGCCCTCGCACTCGATCGGCAATCGCAGTTGCATTGATCGTCCAATCGATCAGGCCGTCTTCTTTTTTTAGGAGCGGCGCCAAGGTCGCCAGTCCATCGTCCTGCTTCTTCGGAATCAGCGTCCCGGCTTTCAATTGTGTGATCGTGTCGACAAGCAGCCGCCCACCCAGTTCCGCCAGACGAGGTGCCAATGTCCCTGCCGTATCGTCGGGCGAGATTTCCAGCTTCTCCTGAAGTAGCATCGGCCCCGTATCCATTCCTTCATCCATGAGCATCGTGGTAATACCGGTTTCGGTCTCGCCATGGATGACGGCCCACTGCACCGGAGCTGCCCCGCGATATTTCGGCAGCAGTGAGCCATGTACGTTCACGCAACCCATCGGGGGAAGTCGAAGAATCGGTGTGTGCAGAATGCGCCCGTAGGCTGCGACGGCGATCAAATCCGGCTGCCAGGCAGAAAGCGCCTGCAAAAATTCCGGCGTACGGATCTTGAGCGGCTGCAGGACGGGAGTTCCGGCTCGTTCAGCGACAAGTTTCACCGGTGGACAGACAAGCTGGTGCCCACGCCCCTTCGGCCGATCCGGTTGTGTCACCACCCCGACCACTTCATCATCGGATCTAAGGAGCGCTTCGAGCGAGGGGACGGCGAATTCCGGTGTACCCATGAAGACAATACGCATGTTTCGCTTTAGCATTGTGCTGGCCAGAATGCAATCGCACCCACCTCAACTTGACTTGCCGTTCAGCCCTTTGTTAGCATTCCCCCGCGGGGTGGAGCAGCCTGGTAGCTCGTTGGGCTCATAACCCAAAGGTCAGAGGTTCAAATCCTCTCCCCGCAACCATGTTTTGACTTTCCTCGCAAGTTTAACCAGTCCTTTGCCAGCCTTTTGAATGACACCCGCTGAGCCGTCCATTGTACATGTGTTTATACAGCGAGAGATCGGCCATGAGCCGCTTCAATGGACAGTTGTCCTCCAGCTACGCAGGCGCCGCAGTTCGCACATAAACGTTTGCCGATGTTCGCTCCCGCAACGGTTCACGCGACACATTGACCATGGCCCATCGAAGCTTGTGGAGCATCATCTACGCAGGTTCGTACCGTGTCAACCACAATTGGCGCTGGAGAAGGAGTGCTCTGGTCCCACTGGGCATCGGTTCGCCGGCGCCGTGCCATGCGTCCCGTTCTCCTTTCGCCGAGAGGAGTCATGGCGTGAATTCTACTCCATTTCACAGGTTTTGAAGTAACTTCGAGGACCTTTTAGCCTGGAGAGTGAACAGTCAAGGGTGCATCAACCCAGGATCGAAAAGTCAATCGGCTTGAATTGACCGTTGTTTGACCCTTCAGCAGAGCAGGCTGTTAGTCCACATACCATATCCATTTCTGCTCGCAGATCGATATGGTCACCAGCCTTTGATATTGGCACACCGACGGTCAATTTTCCCTGTGGATCGATTTTAACGTTCATGAATATATTGAATGTCGTGGAGATATCGGCTCCTGAGATGCCGTGTTCCTTCAGACAGAAAAGGAGATTCTCAAAGCAGCTCGGATGATGGCCTTTGTGCTTGTATAGAATTTCAAACATCTCCTGGCTGCATGGCGTCAGCAGGAAATCGTGCAGGCCGACTGTGTCCTCAGTAATAGTGAACATGGGCTTGCTGTTGTTCGCGTAAAGAATATCGCCCGTTGTCAAATAGATTCGACTCGCATAGTCCAGCGAACGACCTGAAGAAAGCCGGCAACCATGATCGTGCTCATCGAAAGCAAAGAGGTCAGATACCTGCTCGCCAAGAGGGTCGATAACCCGTAATATTTGGCCCTGCTTGATCTTAAACGAGCGACCACCCTGCGGTGGTATGCGGATCATGTGAGAGAGGGTCATCTTGGACTGTTCTTCTGCGAACGGAAGGGACAAGACCAATCCGCCGGAACGGCTCGGCCTGAATATTGACGTGCTTCGGAGTTCTCTCCAAAGCTGGCAAGCATCGGGTTGATCGAGCCTTGGAATGCCATCTCGCGCATTCGAATAGACTGTTTCATCGTTTCAAACTTTCCGCGCGCGCGTAGGCGAACAAACTGTTCGTGCAGATTGAATACCATCGTCGGATACAGGGACGTTCGTGCCAAACGCGAGGATTGAGGGTGCATGCCAATGACATACATCGCTCGCCCGCCGATGCTGAATGAAAAGTGATGGCTTTGCGGATCAGAGTCGACACTCTTGTCCCAGGTAAAGAAATTTGAATCAAGAGAGTACATGGCCTGTAGTTGAGTCCATAGCAGATCTTCGAAATGTTGTTCGGACCGGATTCTTGGTCCATGGAACATCGCGATGAAGGTAAGAAATGGTCGTCCAGGATGGGGAATTCATGGCAGAAATCGTACAGGTCGTGACAAACGGCACCCTCGCCAGCTAGTTCCGGATATAACCCAAAGCGATAGCTATTTCGGCTGAATGTCGAAGTCGCACCGACACAAGGGTAGAATTGATCTAGGATCTTTTGCCGTAGCTGGGTATGTGCATCGATGAGCTCGGCATGGACGGGTATATCAGGCGCGAGCGGTCTAATGACAGTCTCATCATGGAATGCTGCATAGCTCGAAAACCGGCTTGCCACTGGATCAGTCGACAGAGGATTCCAGGGGCGCTTATCGCTGCTGACGATGATGCCATTCCCACTGAGTGGCATGTGATGGGAATCTGGTTGCATGCTGAAAGCTCCACAAATGTTTAGAATCGAGAACAAACGTTCACTGTTTTGACACCTTCAACTTTGGTCTGAAGATCTGTTCTGTCGTCATGGTCCGCACCTCATTTCCATGAAGGGGAGGACTCTATCTTCCAGATCAAGTTCTAGCTTTCACATCTAATGACAAATCCCATTTTTCACCATGCTTCAAATCCCAACTTTCAGGAGTATATTTTATGATGCCTGCTGCGGGAGTAAAAGTGAGCTCGCCAAAATAGACTTGCCCCTTGACATTGTATAAATCAACGCGGACGAACCCGAACCCGGCCGACAGTTTTGCTGCGAGAGCAAGCATCTCTTCAAGATTGACCGGCTTTGGCACCAACGGTCGAGTAGATTCCATGTGGTGTCGGAGATTGGATGAATGTCGTGCGTATGATTGCGTACGATAATCTGATCAGGCACGCCATTGAAACAGTAGAACTTGTAGTCGAGCGGCGGACTCCCATCCTCATGGGTCATGTACTCCTCAATCACAATCCGAGGTGGAATCCCATAATATTGAGACTCGCGTCCGTGCCAATAATAATTGCTGGCCAACCAGTCTGAGACTGTCCGGATGATCTCGTCTCGGTCCGCCTGTCCTTTGACGATGATCACTTGTCCAGCGGCGTGGCTCGGCTTGATCACGTACTCGGTTGGTAACAGGTCAAACGGAATGGCGCGTGGGTCATCTCCGTGCCATAAGAGTTTGATCAAATGTTTCTCACCCACCGTGCTGGCCACATGGGCTCGCACCGCCTACTTATCCGCCAGCTGCGTAAACCGAGGGAGCATGTCTCCTCGATTCCAGGTAATCATGCGACAGAACAGCTTCTCCGTAAAGGTCTGAGGATTCGCCACTTTGAGAGGTTTGCCATGGATCCGAAAATATCTTCGCAATAGGAAGGCCTCGCCTTCCGACCGACGCATCACCCGACGCTTGACGTTACGATATCGATCGATGAGCCACGTATCCCGTAGCTTGTATCGAAGGGCTGTGAGCCCCGTTGGTTGGAAAATGTGTTCCATTACACTACCATTCATCTCCACCAAATGACCTTGACCAAATTTACGCTGGACACAAAGACAATCTTGGGATTGAGTTAGTGCGTATAATTCATTATTTTCTAAGGTATAGAAACTGTTATTGCCCCACCGAAAGAGGGACATATGTCTCTGCTGTGCGTTCCATCCACCCCAGCGCCCAGAGCCAAACTTCTCCGGAGCCGCATGATATCCCGGATCCGGCCACCAACCGCAATGGGTCTGGGTTTTGGGTTTAAGGGGAGAATCCTGTACGTAAGCTGATCGTGAGGGCGATCCTAGATTTCTACCACCACGCCGATCTCGACGACCTGCTCGGCGGGAATATGGAAAAATGAACTCGCGCGCTGAGAGTTGCGGCTGAGGAAGATGAAGAGCCGTTCTCGCCACAGCGCCATGCCAGGTTTCGGCGTCGCAATCGAGTTCACGCGGCTGAGGAAGAACGTAGCCTGATTGAGGTCTAGATTTAATCCTTGGACCCGGCATGCTGAGAGAAGGCGGGTAATGTCCGGTGTCTCCATGAATCCGTACTGCACCACGACCCGTCGAACACTTTTGGCGAGAGGTTCGATATGGACGTGATGGCTGCCGGTCACCGTCGGGACGCGGGCCGTCGTAGTGGTCAGAAAGACCAGTTGTTCATGGAGCACCTTATTATGCCGCACGTTCTGCACGAATGATGGCGGAGTGAGGTCTGGAAACTGGGTCAAGTAAACCGCCGTGCCTGGAATGCGGACGAGTGGCTGTGCCAATATCTCTTTCAGGTAGGACGTTAGTTGCGGCATTTTGCTCCAGAGGTGCTTCGCGATGAGCCGACGACCGCCATTCCAGGTCGTCATCAAAAGAAATAGACCGGTGCCGAGTACCAGCGGAAGCCAACCGCCGTGCGGGATCTTCAGCACATTGGCCCCGAAAAACGAGAGATCGATAATCAGGAAAAAACCGGTGACGCAGACCACGGCCGGCCAGCCCCATTTCCATTGACGCCGGGCGACAACGGAAATCAGTAATGTGGAAAGGACCATGGTGCCAGCCACGGCGATTCCGTATGCAGCGGCAAGATTGCTGGAGGTGCCGAAGAGGACGACCAGGCCGACAGTGCCGATCAGCATGAACACATTCATGGCCGGCACGTAGATTTGTCCGATCTGAGAAGCGGACGTGTATCGAATGTTCATACGGGGCAGATAGCCCAATTGAATCGCCTGATGGGTGAGGGAAAAGACACCGCTCAGCATCGCCTGGGAGGCGATGATGGTGGCCATCGTTGCAAGCACGACCAACGGCATGAGAAACCATCCGGGCGCCAGCAAGTAGAACGGATTCGTCCCCGCCTCCGGCTGCCGGACCAGCAAGGCGCCTTGACCCAAGTATTGCAGGACGAGCGACGGCAACACCACGCTGTACCAGCCGAGGCGAATAGGCGTCTTCCCGAAGTGCCCCATGTCGGCATACAAGGCTTCGGCTCCCGTTAAGACGAGAAACACGCTTCCCAATACCGCAAAGCCTTGCGCTGGATGGTCCATCAAGAACCAGACGGCGTAGTAGGGGCTGATAGCGGCAAACACCTCCGGAGTCTGTATGGCACTCTTGATCCCTAAAGCGGCAAGTGTGACAAACCAGAGCAGCATGAGGGGACCGAACCATCCACCGAGCCGTGCCGTTCCATGCGACTGAATCGCAAAGAGGGTCAGCAATACTGCAATGGCAATCGGCAGCGTATAGGGTTGATAGGCGGTTGTCTCGACCTCGATCCCTTCCATGGCGCTCAAGACCGAGATCGCCGGTGTGATGATTCCATCGCCATAAACCAACGAAGCTCCGAGCAAGCCGAGCGCGATCACTGGGCCGATCTTCAAGGGGAATGCGGACTCTTCCCGATGGCGTTGCCCTAAGGCCATGAGTGCCAGGATGCCCCCTTCGCCTTGATTGTCCGCTCGCATGACGAACAGCAAGTACTTGACCGTGACGACCAGCAAGAGAGCCCAGATGATGAGCGAGAGTAGGCCGGTGATCGTTGGAAGGGTGACGGACAAGCCGTGCGAGGCGTGGAAGCATTCCCGCAGCGCATAGAGGGGACTGGTTCCGATATCGCCGTATACGACGCCAAGCGCGGCCAACGCCGTTCCCGCGGACGTCGAGCGCTCTGGTCGGCTAGTCATCGGTGTGATGGAACGGCCAGAGGTGTAGGCCTACAAGGGTTAAAACGTAGGTGCAGAGCATACGGCTTCAATCCTAGACGGTTCGAGAAGTCAGAACAAGGCGGTTGGTCGAAGACTGAAGGAGGGTGTCTGCGGTTCCGTCTCTATGGATCAAGCTGCTTTGGCAGGGCGCCAGCGAAGGCCGATGTTCAAGATTTCTTGGAGTAACTTTTTGTAATGGTAGTCGGCCTTCTTAGCTGAATCGGCAAAGTCTTCATCTTCCGCGATCTGAGGGTTGGGGTTGGCCTCAAGGACGTAGAGTTGTCCGTCGCCGGTCATTCGCATATCGATTCGCGCATAGCCGCTGAGTCCGAGCGCCCGATACACCCGCTTGGCCAGATCCTGAATTTCTTCGGTCTTGCCCTCCGGCAAGTTGTCGGCTTCGCGTGAGGTGATGCCGTACTTCTGCTGATACTTCCGGCTCCATTTCACCCGCTCGGTCGCGATGCGTTTGGCGTCCTCCGGCAGCTTGTCCATGATGAGTTCCCACACAGGAAGTACTTGCAACTGTCCCCCGCCGATGACCCCTACGTAAAACTCGCGTCCCTCGACATACCGTTCGATCAGCGCGCCACTTCCCACGCTAGTGTGGATGAATCCGACCCGCTCGCTCAGTTTATCGTCGTCCTCGACGATCGAGGCTTGGGAGATGCCCAACGAGGCTTCTTCGTTGACCGATTTGACGATCAACGGAAAAGTTAACCATTTGGGCCGCTTCACCGTGCGTCCTTGAGGGACTTCGATGAATTCAGGGTACGGGATTCGGTAAAAGGACAGCACCTTCTTTGTTAACGCTTTGTCGCGTGCCAGCATCAGTCCGCGCGGATTACAGCCGGTGTAGGGTAGGTGTAAGAGTTCGAGGTAGGACACCACATGTTGATCATAGACGGCCACGCCGTCGAACTCTTCCAAGAGGTTAAAAGCGATGTCCGGTTTCCAATTCTCTATGGCGGAGTGGATCACGCCAAGATTGCTCTTGACACCCAGAGAGTACACCTCATGACCCAGTTTCTTCAGCGTAGAGATGACGTTGTATTCCGTCCTCCATTCCATGGTTTTCAAGTCGTAGCCATTCACCTGGTCGGGAGGTACAAGATCTTCATGCATGAGGACAAGTACCCGCAGTCGCCTCATAAGGCCACCCGATGCCGACCGCTCCGCAAGAAATTCATGGTGTGGACGGTCAGAAGGATGGTGAAATCGACCTTGGCTTGGTCTTCCGCAACGGGAATCCGAAGATTCAGTTCACGGCACCGTTGAATCATGTCCTCCAGTACTTGGTCGATCGTGTATTGGTACTCGCCGGTCCAACTGGCGACCTTCCGTCGTACTTCTCGACGAAAGCGATTCAGAAAGGTTGCTGCGCTCAGCTTGCTCGCATGGCTCGGCAGACTGGAAAACAATCGTTTTAAGTCCGGGTCGTACTGCGACTGCCGTTCGATTCCATAATGTCTCCGCTTGCGTTCATAGTGTTCACGCAGGGTTTTTTTTAGATTAGGGAGTGGATCGACTTCTTCACGGGTTGTCACGAAGGGTGAAACCCCTCGGAGTTCCTTCACGAGTCCGTCGACATATTTGAGCTTCTTGAGCACGGGCCATCCTCGGTACCGCTCCTCCCACAGGGAATCCGGCGTCAGCCAGACAGCGAAAGTTTCGGCAAAGTCTTCATCCGGGTGGCTCTGGGCATACCACAAGTCCAAGTGACGGACGAAACTCCGGCTATAGGGCCGGGGAGAGTAGTACATCGGGTACCGTTGAGAAGACTTCCCGAAAATGTGCTGGCGCGTTTTGCGCCGGCGGATTTTGTAGGCATTTTCGATCGCATGGCCCGTCTCATGGCGAAGAATGCGCAAACACCATTCGGTGGTCCCACCTTCCACTTCCAGCATTTGGGCTTGTTCAAGTTTTGCCAAACGAGGATGTGCTAGGTAGAAGGGAACGGCAATGCCTGGGACCCCATCGGGAGTAAACCATTCATTGGAGAGCCAGAAGTGTGGACGAAACAATAATCCGCAGCGCTCTAGTTCTTGCGTCAACTGGGTGATGTGTTGCTCAAGAAATCCGCCTTTCAGTCCAACGTGTAGGTCGCACATCGAGAGGTCCAACAGCGCGTCGTCGGACCAGGAGGCCCATAGGGGATCCTGTCCAAAAACGGGTGTCTTCAGGACATCGGAAACTGTGCGGTCCATGAAAGGCAAACCTCTGAAATGCGGACATTGTGTCGTTCATGGGAACTATAGCATGCAATATTTATCCCGTCTGCGTCTGAGTGGGTAGCTTCTGAGGGTTAGTAGAGAGGTAGGCGAGCAGAAAATTGTGCAAACGGTTCCAGATTGAACCGATGCTACGGTTTCATCGGGCATCTACTTTCAGGAAAGTATGGAAGTCGTGCTATCAGCGTCGGCACGGCTTCCCAAATGTAGTCGATGACCGACTCCACATAAGCCCGTGCTTCACCGATATCACGCTCCCAATCAGGGAGGGCCTCGTGCAGGTCGAGGATCGGGATTTCCTCGCCGAACGACACCTCATTGAAAAGTGGAACTTTCAATCCAAATCGCTTATGGATGAACTCGCGGTGGCCAAGCCCCATCGCGATGATGAGGTCGTTCCGGTCGATCAGTTGCTTAGTCAGCATTTGCGGGATATGTGCGGAAGGGTCGGTTCCTTTTTGGATCAGCCGCTTGGAAATGATGGGGTGGATCGTGTTGGATTTAGCTTCGATCCCCGCAGATTCAACTCGATAGGAAAATTGCGGACCGAGCTGTGCCCGTAACGCATATTCGGCCGCCATACTACGGAAGACGTTTCCGGTACATACGAAGAGAATAGACTGTCTCATAGGCGGTTCGGTGTATCTTTTCCTAAGAGTGATCCTGTCGACAAGGTCACACTGGAGCCGCTACAATCTTGCCATGATCGTTCCGCTTGCTCCAACATCAATGCCGAAATTAGACGAAGCAACGGAGAAGATACAAACGCGTCTTTGCCGGCTGGTTGGCCAGGCCATTGCCGACTACCGGCTCATAGAAGACGGCGACAAGGTAATGGTGTGTCTGTCGGGCGGTAAAGACAGCTATGGTTTACTGGATATCTTGCTCGTATTGCAACGCCGAGCACCGATTCGTTTTGATCTGATCGCGGTCAACCTGGACCAACGCCAACCAGGCTTTCCGGAACATGTCCTCCCTCAGTATCTGACTAGTCGCGGCATTCCGTTCCATATTGAATCCCGCGATACCTATTCAATCGTAAAGCGGCTCATCCCAGAGGGACAGACGACCTGTTCGTTGTGCTCACGGTTACGACGAGGACACCTTTATCGCATTGCGACGGAGCTTGGCGTCACCAAGGTCGCGCTCGGTCATTACCGCGACGACATCATTGAAACCTTGTTCTTGAATCTCTTCCATACAGGCAAGCTGAAGGCAATTCCTCCCAAGCTTCGTTCAAAGGACGGTCGACACGTCGTCATTCGACCGCTGGCGCTCGTTAAAGAGATGGACCTCGCACGATATGCGGAGCTGCGAGGATTTCCGATCATTCCCTGTGACCTCTGCGGCTCTCAAGAGGATTTGAAGCGAAAAAAAGTGAAGGCGTTTCTTCAGCAGTGGGAGCGGGAGTCGCCTGGTTGTTCCGACAGCATTGCGGCCGCATTGACCAATGTCGCACCGGCACTCTTGATGGATTCCCGACTGTTTGATTTCAAGTCAGTGGCGGCGGCAGCGGGAGATCAGGGTGATGTCTGGTTAGATGAAGAACCGACCGCTCCGCATCAAAAGGAATCTCATCTTTCAAGAATTCACATAGGCGGGTGAACAGGGAGGTCAAGGAGCTAGGGGTCGGCGAGAGCGGCAGCAGGGTTAAACATCCCGCATGGTCCATAGGACAGAGAAGATGATAAGCCTTCTTGATCGAACGACTCTGAAGGAGGATAATTCGACTGAGTGAGATCGGCCCATGCTTGTATCGCGAGCTAGAACCGGGATTTTTGCCGGCAGTATCGCCGTATTGATGGTCGGATTGTTGATCCTCCATCTCCCAACAGAAGTTGCGAAATCTTTCCTGTCGCTGTTTCCCCAACAAATATCCACGCCGTTCGAAATGGAAAACCTGATCTCTGTGACGAGGGAAGATGCCACCGCTCTCTCACCCCAGGGCTACGATGAATCTTCGTGGAAACCTTTAGTTATTCGCGTTGTGAGCATGGCTCTGATCGGACTACCTATTTGGTACCTCCTACAACGTCGTGAACGCGAAGAGGAACTCCAGCGGCTCGATGAAGGTTGGGCAGCGCGCTTACACGCACGCAGCGAAGAGCTTCTGGCTGTCAACAGCGCGCTCGTCAGCGAGGTGTCAAAACGAATCGATACTGAACAATCGCTCGAAGCCAACCGCCGGGACCTTCGCGTGCTTGCCTCGCAGCTTCTTCGCCTCCAGGAGGAAGAGAGACGGCGGATTTCGCGCGATCTGCATGACGACATCAATCAACGCCTGGCGCTCTTGTCGATCGACATTGAAATGTTGGAGCAACAGCTTTCCGACGCTCCCGTCCGTACGGTCAGAACTGTGCACACCATTCATAACCGTATCGCTGAACTTTCCGACAATGTCCGCCGCTTGGCCTATCAGTTTCACCCATCCATCCTTGACGACCTGGGTTTATCCATTGCGCTCCGACGCCTCGTCGATGATTTTCAAGCCCGTACCGGTATCGGCGCCCGGTTCATATGTAAAGATATACCCAAACACGTGGCGCAAGACGTCGTCATCTGCTTGTATCGCGTGGCACAGGAAGGCTTAGCGAACATTTCCCGCCATGCCAAAGCAAAGAACATTCTCATTGAGCTCCGGCGATTGCGGGACGGCCTTCAGCTTATGGTAAGCGATGATGGAGTGGGATTTGACGTGAATCAGCACGATGGTCGGCGGGGAAGCCTCGGTTTGTTGAGTATGAGGGAACGCGTTTCCTTGGTTGCCGGGACTCTGGATATACAATCGACACCGGGAGAGGGGACACGTGTCCGGGCTTGGGTACCGTTCAAACAGGAGCGCGCATGAGCAAGCCTCGCGTACTCTTGGCGGATGACCATACGCTGGTGCTGGAAGGATTCAAAAAGCTGCTGGAAGAACATTGTCAGGTGGTGGGTTCCGTGGAGGACGGGCGGTCGTTGCTGGATGCGGCGAAACGATTGCGGCCGGATATAGTCGTTTTGGATATCTCGATGCCGCAACTGAACGGCCTCGATGCGGCGCGTCGTTTGCGAAAGATAGTCCCCCATGCTCGATTGGTTTTTGTAACAGTTCATGCCGATCCTGACTATGTCAATCAAGCCTTCAAGGCCGGCGCATCGGCCTATCTACTAAAACGGTCGGCCGGGTCCGAACTGTCATTGGCCATTGAGGCGGTGAAGAACGGGAACTATTATGTTACTTCTTTGATTGCAAAGGATCTTGTTCAATCCGCGATCTCTGAAACGGAGCCGAGCATCGGTCGCCAGAATCGCTTGCCGGTGCGACAGCGAGAGATCCTCCAATTAGTAGCCGAAGGACTGACCCTCAAAGAAATCGCTTCAACGCTGGGTCTCTCTCCGAAGACGGTCGAGTATCATAAGTCCAAGCTGATGGAACAGCTGGGTCTCCATACGACCGCTGAACTGACAAAGTACGCACTGGCGCACGGTCTTACCCCCTCATCTGAATAGCTTCGAATTATTTCATTCCCATCGGACCTTTCCCGTGGAATTTCCTTTTGTATTTTAGGCAAGTACCTTATGGCACACGCAATGGTGCCCTGCTAAGTATGAGACGGACCGGCCGTTCTTTAACAAAAGGAGCAGGTTCATGGCGGTTATGGAGGAGACGTGGCGCAATGCTTGTTGTCGTTACGTACGGTCGGAATCTTTTCCTATCTGCATGCCTCTCTAACTCTAAAATGTCGACTCGCACGTTCGTATTATCAAAAAAAGGAGGTCTAGACATGGCATCACCTCAGACGACTGTCGATAAAGGATATGACATTTCGCAGTGGTACGATTCGAAGCCGGCGAAGCTCGGTTGGCT
>JACZCY010072265.1_pt1 | contig 21121 bp, 20 predicted proteins | sample 8641821 | NCBI WGS metagenome assembly JACZCY01 (sample SAMN15324609, study PRJNA640507) | soil metagenome | isolation source: intercropping sugarcane | place: China: Luxin town, Laibin City, Guangxi Province | collected 2019-07-25 | depth 10cm m | reverse complement strand
TGCGATTCACGATTTACGATTCACGAATAACGGTGAACGAACATGGAACGTCCCCTCACCCAACACATCGCCAGGGACGGCCGGTATCGGTCGTTATCCGAATATGACAGAACCGGCGGCTATCGCAGCCTCACGCGTCTTGCCGAGGGGCTGTCTCCTCAAGATATCCAACGGCTGGTGACTGAATCGGGTCTGCGTGGGAGAGGTGGCGCAGGATTCCCTACAGGCAGCAAATGGAGCTTCGTCCCGATGGGATCCGATGCGCCAAAACCGAAATATATTGTGGCCAATGCCGACGAGATGGAACCGGGCACGTTCAAGGATCGTGTGCTCATGGAGGGCGAGCCCCATGGCCTGGTGGAAGGTATGATCCTCGCCGGCTATGCCGTCCAGGCGGAAGTCGGCTTCATCTTTCTACGCGGCGAGTATCATCTGTCAGCTCAATACTTAACGAATGCCGTCTCCGAAGCTTACAACGCGGGTCTTCTCGGAAGGAGACTTCCCGGCACGGACTTTCGCTTCGATCTTCACCTCCACAGCAGCGCGGGCCGTTACATCTGTGGAGAGGAAACAGCGCTGCTCAATGCATTGGAAGGCACACGGGCGATTCCCCGCGCAAAGCCTCCTTACCCTCAGGCGGCCGGTCTGTGGGGACAACCTACCGTCGTTCAGAATGTCGAGACGTTGTACAACCTTCCTCACATCGTCAACCACGGCTCGACGTGGTACCACGGTCTCAGCCGCAGTAAGGATGGCGGCACAAAACTCTACGGCATGAGCGGCCGCGTTGCGCATCCCGGATGCTGGGAACTCCCTCTCGGGACGACGGCACGCGAACTGCTGGAACACTATGCCGACGGCATGTTCGACGGATTCGGCTTTCGAGGACTGCTCCCCGGCGGCGCCTCCACGGCATTCCTCACCGAAGAGCACCTCGATCTACCCATGGATTTTTCCTCGATCCCGCCACAAGTGGGCCGGCTGGGAACCGGCACCATGATCGTGCTCGACGACCGTACCTGTCCGGTCGGGTTCGTGCTCAATCTGGAAAAGTTCTTTGCCCGTGAGTCCTGCGGTTGGTGCACGCCTTGCCGGGAAGGGCTGCCGTGGGTCGCACGTATATTACAGCTCTTCGAGGAAGGACGAGCCACCCACGATGATCTGACGTTGCTGGAGATGCATGCCGAACTCCTCGGCCCCGGCCATACGTTCTGCGCCTTGGCGCCCGGCGCGGCGGAACCTTTGAAATCCGCGTTGAAATACTTCCGCGACGACTTTGTCCGGCATATCCGCTTGGGGCAATGTCCTTGGAATGTGAAGATGAAGCGGCAAAAGGTGTTGGTGTAGTTCTATGGCTTCCATCATCGTTGACGACCGGACCTACTCCGTCGGCGAGCGACAGAACTTGCTCGCCGCTTGCTTAGGCGCAGGGCTGAACTTGCCGTACTTTTGTTGGCATCCGGCCATGGGATCGGTCGGGGCCTGTCGCCAGTGCGCGATCAAACAGTTCAAAGACGATCATGATCAACGCGGTCGCCTGGTCATGGCTTGTATGACACCCGCCTCCGACGGCGCCCGCATTTCGATCGAGGATCCCGAAGCCAAGGCCTTTCGAGCGTCGGTCATCGAATGGCTGATGGTGAACCATCCGCACGATTGTCCGGTCTGCGATGAAGGCGGTGAATGCCATCTGCAAGATATGACCGTCATGACGGGCCATGCTTACCGCCGCTACCGGTTTCCCAAACGCACCTATCGCAACCAATATCTCGGCCCCTTCATCAAGCACGAGATGAACCGCTGCATCCAATGTTACCGCTGCGTACGGTTCTATCGGGACTATGCGGGTGGACGTGACTTCAACGTATTCGGTTCCCACGATGCCGTCTATTTCGGCAGAGAACGAGACGGCGTTCTGGAAAATGAATTCAGCGGCAATTTGATCGAGGTCTGCCCGACCGGCGTGTTCACTGATAAGACGCTGTTCCGCCACTACACGAGAAAATGGGACCTGCAATCGGATCAGTCGATCTGCCCCCATTGCAGTCTGGGGTGCAATACCACGCCGGGAGAGCGCTACGGTATTTTGCGACGAGTGGTCAACCGCTACAACTCTCAGGTCAACGGATACTTCATCTGTGATCGTGGTCGATTCGGATACGACTATGTCAACAGCGACGACCGTATGAGAAGAGCCCTCTTGAGACCGAAGCGCGACGGGATCAGCCCGGCAAGGCCCGAGGGAGCCCCCGAAGTGCTCGCTTCCGCGGCTGATCGTTTACGGAGGGCGAGCGGGATCGTGGGAATCGGCTCTCCCCGCGCTTCATTGGAAGCGAATGCCGCTCTCCGTTCGTTCGTCGGTGCCGACAGGTTTTTTCTCGGCATCGGCGACCGTGAACACCGGCTCCTCTCGACGATTCTGACCATTCTGCGGACCGGCCCGGTGCCGTCTGCTTCCATGCGTGAAGCAGAAGAGTCAGACGCTGTCCTCGTACTCGGTGAAGACCTGTTGAACAGCGCTCCCCGTTTGGCGCTCGCCCTCCTGCAATCGGTTCGACAACAGCCGATGAAACGGGCGGATGAACTGAAGATCCCCCGCTGGGACGATGCCGCAGTGCGCAACATCGTGCAGGGCAGACGAGGACCGCTCTTCTTGGCCGGTTATCGGCGCACCTGGTTTCACGATTATGCAACGGACAACTATTTCGCCGCCCCGGACGACATCGCCCGACTGGGATTCTCCGTCGCACAGTCCATTGATGCACACGATCTATCCGTCCAGGATCTCTCGAAAGAAGTGCGCGAGAGGGCTCATCGCATCGCAGAAGCCCTAATGCAAGCCGAGCGGCCATTAGTGATCGCCGGCACAGGAAGCGGTTCTCACGCCACGATCGAAGCTGCCGCCGATGTCGCCTGGGCTCTGCATCGCATAGGGAAGCACCCCCGTCTCAGTTTCGTCCTCCCCGATTGCAACAGCCTGGGACTCGCTCTGCTGGGCGGTGGAACGCTCAAGGAAGCCTTCGAGTCCGTTCGGCAGAAACAGGCGGACGGTGTGATCGTCTTGGAGAACGACTTGTACCGTCACATTGAGCCCGCGGAAGCCGATGCCTTTTTTGATGCCGCAAAAACCGTGATCGCCATCGATTCCTTCGATCATCGCACGACGGCGCGCGCCGATATCATTCTGCCGGCGGCCACGTTTTCAGAATCTGATGGAACCCTCGTCAATCACGAAGGCCGAGCGCAACGGTTTTACCAAGTCTTCGTACCGGAGGGTGATATCACGGAAAGTTGGCGCTGGATGAGAGATCTTGCTCGAACAACATCGGAATCGACGGAAGATTTGTCCGGTGTAGCAGCCTGGCAAACCTTTGACGATGCCGTCTCCGGTGCGGCGGAGGCTGTTCCAGAACTCGCGAGGATCAGAGAGGTCGCTCCCTCTGCGGGTCTCCGCTTGGTCGGCCAAAAGATCCCTCGACAGCCCGAACGATATAGCGGGCGAACGGCCATGATATCCCATCTCACCGTCCATGAACCGCCGCCGCCGCCCGACCCCGATACTCCGCTCGCCTTTTCCATGGAGGGTTACCGAGGACCGGTTGCCTCGCCGCTCATTCCGCAGTTCTGGACTCCTGGTTGGAATTCCGTTCAGGCATTGAACAAATATCAGGACGAAGTCGGCGGCCCGCTGCGCGAAGAAATTCCGGGCGTGCGGCTGATTGAGCCGGTGGCCATGAAGCTTCCCTCGCGGTTCACGAGCATCCCCCGTCCCTTTCAGCCTTCACCTTTCCGATGGCTGCTCTTACCGCTGCCCGCTCTTTTTGGCAGCGAGGAATTGAGCAATCGATCTCCGGCCGTCGCTGAACGGATGTCGGAGCCGTTCATTTCGCTGCACCCATCGGATGGAACTCGGCTCCGTCTTGAAGAAGGAATGGCGATTGAATTGGCGTTGCAGGGAGCCCGATGCCGCTTGGGCCTACGTTTGGACTCTTCCACGCCGCCGGGCACGGCCGGCTTGTCCCTGGTGCATGAAGCACTCTGGATGAGATTGCCGGCATGGGTCGACCTCACCGAATCGATCACAGCCGAACGGAGGGTAGCGTGATCGACTGGAAATACACTGCACTTATCATCGCTCTGATGCATGAAATAGCCTGGGCACAATTGCCGACTTGGGTGAATCTTAACGAATCGATCAATGCCGAAGAGAGGGTAGCGTGATCGACTGGGGACGAACCGTCTTCATCACCGCAACGATGCTCGGCAGCCTGCTCACGCTCGCCGCCCTTTTGATCTGGGTCGAACGTCGGCTGCTTGGAATCTGGCAGGAGCGCTATGGACCGAACCGTGTGGGACCGGGAGGCATTCTACAATCACTCGCCGACATGATCAAAATTTTTACCAAAGAAGATTGGATTCCGCCGTTCGCAGATAAGGTCGTCTTCGTGATGACGCCGGCCATCGTCGTCATCACGACGCTGATGGCGTTTGCCGTAGTCCCGATCGCGCCGGGCTTTGTCGTGGCCGACATCAACATGGGGGTCCTGTTCTTTTTGGCCATGTCCAGCCTTGCCGCGTACAGCGTGATCGTCGGGGGCTGGGCCTCGAACAACAAGTTCGCGTTTCTCGGAAGCCTTCGCGCCACCGCTCAACTCTTGAGCTACGAAGTCTTCATGGGCCTGTCGCTGATGGGGTCGGTCCTGCTGGCCGGCTCGTTCAACTTGAGCGACATCGTTGAAGCCCAACGTCATCTCTGGTTTGTCGTCCCTCAGTTTTTGGGGTTCGTGGGATTTTTCATCGCCGGACTGGCCGAAGCGCACCGCGCGCCGTTCGATCTTCCGGAAGCGGAAACAGAACTGGTGGCCGGTTACCATGCCGAATATTCCGGTATGAAGTTCGGGATGTTTTTCGTCGGCGAGTACCTGAGCGTCACGTTGCTCTCGGCGATGATCGTGGTCCTATTTTTCGGCGGATGGCACGGGCCGGTGCTGCCTCCTGTGCTGTGGTTTCTTCTCAAGACCTCCGTGTTCATTGCGTTGATCATTCTCGTTCGAGCGACGTGGCCGCGGCTACGCTTCGATCAATTCCTATCGCTCGGCTGGAAAATCTTGATGCCGCTCGCCGTGATCAATCTGTTGATCACGGGAGGAATCGTGCTCTGGAAACAAGGTTAGGAGGTTTATTTCGTTTGTTTGGTTTGTTTCGTTGAGTTCAGAACCAAAAAACCAGACAAACCAAATAAACCAAACAAACCAGATAAACCATGACGTTCTTTCGCTACATCCGTGACCTGTTGCTCGGCCTGTGGATCGTCTTCAAACGCACGTTCACTACGCCTGTCACGGTTCAGTATCCCGAAGAACGACCCTATCTGCCGCCGCGTTGGCGTGGACGCATCGTGCTGACGCGCGATCCTGACGGCGAAGAACGTTGCGTTGCCTGCTATCTCTGCGCAGCCGCCTGCCCTGTCGATTGCATCGCGCTGCAGGCCGCCGAAGACCAGACTTCCTGTGATCGCCGATACCCGGAGTTTTTCAGGATCAATTTTTCGCGCTGTATCTACTGCGGATACTGCGAAGAAGCCTGTCCGACGTATGCGATTCAACTCGTACCGGATTTCGAACAGAGTGAGTACGCCCGCCGTCATATGGTGTACGAGAAGGAAGACTTATTGATCGGCGGGACCGGCAAATACCCAGGCTACAACTTCTATCGAGTGGCTGGTGTCAAGATTCGCGACAAAGATACGGGCGAAGCTGAACATGAATTGCCGCCCATAGATGTGAAGAGCTTGATGCCGTAACGGAGGCGTGAGGAGGTCTATCTGGTCTATTTAGTCTGTCTGGTCTTTCTCGTAAGGATTATCCGAGTGACTGAACAGACAGAACAGACCAGACAGACCGAAGAGACTACATAGACTCATGGAGCCACTTTTCTACATCGCCGCCTCTGTCACCGTCTTGGCGGCAGTCCGCGTGATCACCCACCTGCACGCCGTGCATGCCCTGCTCTATCTCATCGTCGCGCTGATTGCATTGGCCGTGATTTTCTATTTGCTGGGTGCTCCGTTCGCCGCCGCCTTGGAAGTCATCATCTACGCCGGCGCCATCATGGTGCTTTTCATTTTTGTGGTGATGCTCCTGAACCAAGGTCCCTTGACCATGGAGCAGGAACGCCGTTGGCTGTCGCCCGGCATATGGAAAGGGCCCAGCCTACTGGCTCTCGTGCTGCTGGGAGAGGTGCTCTACATCATCATAGCGGACCCTGCGCCGTCGCATGATCTCGTCAGCATCCAGCCGAAGCAAGTGGCGATCAGCCTCTACGGCCCCTACGTGATCGCCGTCGAACTGGCCTCGATGCTGCTGCTGCCCGGTTTGATCGGCGCGTATCATATGGGGCGGCGACTCGGAAAGGAGCGTCGCTGATGCTGACGACTCACGCGTTGATCCTGGCGATGATTCTGTTCTGTTTGGGACTCATCGGTTTGCTGATGCGGCGCAATATTTTGTACATGTTGTTCTCTATTGAGATCATGCTCAACTCAGCCGGTTTGGCTTTCATTGCAGCCGGCGCCCGATGGGGTCAGGCCGATGGCCAGATCATGTACTTGCTCATCTTGACATTGGCGGCGGCCGAAGTGTCGGTCGCGCTGGGGATCGTGCTTCAGGTCTCATCCCGGTTCCAAACGTTGGATGCGGATGCGATCAGCGAGATGAAAGGATGAGAGCACGAGGGGTGAGGCGTAAGGGGTAAGGCGACCTTGTGAATCGTCATCCCCTCACGCCTTACGATACGACATGCTGGAACTACTTTGGCTCATCCCGGCGCTTCCCCTTGCCGGTTATCTGTTGCTCCTGCTGATTGGGGCTCGACTGTCCCGTCGACATATCGCCTGGGCGGGGGCCGGGTCCGTCGGCGCCGCGGCCCTGATCACCGGACTCGTCGCGGTCGAGTTCATCCCGCAGCTTTCCCACAGAACGTTCTACCGTCAAGTCCTGTGGAGCTGGCTGAACACGTCCGGCCTGACCGTGGAGATCGCCTGGCATCTGGATGCGCTCTCCTTACTGATGCTGCTCGTCGTGACCGGCATCGGCTTTCTCATTCATCTCTATTCCATAAGCTACATGGATGGTGACGAGGGATACCGCCGATTCTTTGCTTACATGAATTTGTTCGTGGCCGCCATGGTGACCTTGGTCCTCGCCGACAATCTGCTCCTTTTCTATGTGGGATGGGAAGGCGTCGGCCTCTGCAGCTACCTGTTGATCGGTTTCTGGTATCGGGACCGTGAGAATGGAGCGGCGGCGCAGAAGGCGTTTATCGTCACCCGCATCGGGGATACGGCCTTGGCGATCGGTCTGTTCATCATCTTTTCCCATCTAGGGACGTTATCGATGCAAGAAGTAGCCATACGCGCCGTCGATACGTGGTCCGTAGGATCGACGCTCGCCACCGCGGTCGCGGCTCTTCTGTTGATCGGAGCGCTCGGCAAATCGGCACAGCTCCCGTTACATGTGTGGCTTCCGGACGCCATGGCCGGCCCTACGCCGGTCAGCGCCTTGATTCATGCGGCGACCATGGTGACCGCAGGGGTCTACCTCATCGCCCGCATGCACAGTCTCTTCACGCTCGCGCCGGCGATGCAGCTCGCCGTGGCGGTCATTGGTGTCCTGACGCTCTTGCTTGCCGCCGTCAATGCACTCATGCAACGGGACATCAAACGTGTATTGGCCTACTCTACGATCAGTCAAATCGGCTACATGTTCCTGGCGTTGGGCGTCGGGGCTTGGTCCGCCGCCTTGTTTCATTTTATGACGCACGCCTGTTTCAAGGCTCTGCTGTTTCTCGCGGCAGGTTCCGTGATCCTGAGTCTCCACCATGAACAAGATATGTATCGAATGGGCGGGTTACGGCGAAGCTTGCCCGTGACCTTTTGGACCTTCCTTATCGGAGCAGCCGCTCTGTCCGGCGTCCCGCTCATCACATCCGGCTTCTACAGCAAGGACTGGATTCTCTGGTCGGCGTGGTCATCGCCGTTCAGCAATCACTGGCTTTGGATCGGCGGCATCATCGGCACCATGCTGACGGGCCTCTACAGTTTTCGAATGGTGTTGCTGGTGTTCTTCGGCGAACAGCGAACCAAGCCCGGTCCGGAGGCGGGACCTATCGTCTCCATTCCGCTGGTCCTGCTCGCCTTGCTCGCCCTGACGGTCGGATTCTTGGAGGTACCCAGGACGCTCGGAGACCTACCGCTTTTCAGTCACTATCTGGGCCATACCTTGCCGAACCAAGCCTCCGTCCCGGAGATGGATGTCGGAGAAGAAGTCCGTAAGCAAATCGTGGCCGGATTCATGTCATTGCTCGGCATCGGCTTGGCCTTCTCCGCGTTTTTCCCGAGAACCGACCCATCGGGCCGCACGGCATACCCTTCGTGGCGATATCACGTCGCAGCGCTGTGGCAAAAAGAATGGGGATTCGATCACACATACGATCGCCTGTTGGTGCGGCCATGGTTCTCATTGACACGCGCCTCCGGCGATGTGATCGATCGCGCGTATCAACATCTTATCGATACGATCAGCCTGACGCATGGGCAATTTGTACGCACACAGACGGGCAAGGTTCGGTGGTATGCCGCCACCTTGGCCGTAGGAGCCTTTGTCCTCCTTGGACTCTTTATCGGATTTCGACCTCGATGATACTGTGGTTGCTCATTGTCATTCCTTTGCTGGCCGCTCCGCTCGCGTGGTGGACGGCGCGCACGTCCCACCTTTTGACCCTGTGGATAGCCCTTTGCGCGTTCGCAATCGACGGTGCGCTGGCCCTGATCGCCTGGTTTCGGTATCGGGTTCCGGAGCACTCGATCCAGGGACAATGGGTGTTGGAGAGCCATACCCCTTGGATCCCACAATGGGGAATCGATCTGCACCTCGGCCTGGACGGTCTCAGTTTCGTTCTCATCGTCTTGACGAATGTGCTCGGTCTCGTCGCGGTTGTGTCTTCCCGGACGGAAATTCGAGAGCGACAGGGGTTTTTTTATTTCAATCTGCTGCTCGTGCTGAGCGGCGTCATCGGCGTATTTCTCGCCTTGGACCTGTTCCTCTTTTTTCTGTTCTGGGAAGTCATGCTCCTGCCGATGTATCTCATCATCGCGGTCTGGGGGCATGAGAATCGCCGCTACGCCTCCTTCAAGTTCTTTCTCTTCACACAAGCCGGCAGCCTCGTGTTGCTCGTTGCGATTGCGACGCTGGCCCTGCTTCATCGGGACGCCACGGGCGCGCCGAGCTTCGACTACTACGATCTACTCACGCTCTCCATTGCGCCGTCCACCGCCTGGTGGCTCATGCTGGCGTTCTTCGTGGGATTCGGCGTGAAGCTCCCCGTCGTGCCGTTGCATACGTGGCTTCCCGATGCCCATACGGAAGCGCCGACCGGGGGCAGCGTGATCCTGGCCGGGCTTTTGTTGAAAACCGGCGCCTACGGACTCTTGCGCTTTACTGTTCCTCTGTTTCCCGAAGCCGCGCAGACATTCGCGCCGATCGCCATGTCATTGGGGGCGGTCGGAATACTGTACGGCGCCGTTTTGGCGTTCGCTCAGACGGATTTCAAACGGCTGGTCGCATACAGCAGCGTGAGTCATCTCGGATTTGCGCTGATCGGGATCTTTGCCATGAACAGGCTTGCGCTCCAAGGCGCGGTGATGCAACTCGTCGCGCATGGTGTCAGCTCAGCGGCTTTATTCATGTTGGCCGGCGCACTACAAGAAAGGCTCCATACACGGGATATGCGCCGCATGGGAGGCTTGTGGGCGTCGGTGCCGCGGCTCGCATCCATCGCCCTCTTTTTCGCCATCGCGTCCCTCGGTCTGCCGGGACTGGCCAATTTCATCGGGGAGTTCTTGGTGCTCTTCGGGTCGTTTCGCGCGCATCCATGGTTGACGGCACTGGCCGCCACGGGCATGGTGACGGCCGCGATCTACTCGCTGGCGATGATTCAGCGAACGTTTCATGGGCCTCTCGGAATCGAACGGGAATTGCCGGATCTCTCGGGTGCTCCCTTCGCGGTACTGATCTCAATGATGGTCATTCTGGTCTGGCTGGGCTGGTATCCCATGGTCTTGTTTTCGACGACTGACCCCATACTGCCGTTCCTCCATTACCTTGGACCATCTGCGCCGAATGCAGCCCCGTTGCAGCCGGACGGCGATCCTTCGATCTGGATATTCCAGCCTATCCCGCATCTTTCTCACGCGAGCGCACGATGACGACGACGGACCTTTTCGCGCTCTCCCCCATCCTCGCGATGGGAGCCTTCTGCATCATCACCATGCTGGGGATCGCCGTTCGCAGGCACCATGCGACCATCGCCGTGCTTGCCGCCGTCTGTACCGTGATGACCCTCGGCACATTGCCTCTGGCGGCATCCGTCGCGCCTCGGACCGTGGCGATGTTGCTGCGGTTCGATACGTATGCCCTACTGTATATGGGCCTCGTATCAGCCGCGACACTGATCGTCATTGCATTGTCCTACCGTTATTGGACGCTGCACGTGGAAGACCGCGAGGAGTGCGAGGAATTCTATCTCCTCGTGTTGGTGGCCACGTTCGGCGCTCTCGTTCTCACGGCGTCCGTGCACTTCGCCTCATTTTTTCTCGGATTGGAGTTGATCAGCGTCTCGTTGTACTGCCTGATCGGCTATTTACGGACACGTCGTGCTCCGCTGGAGGCCTCGCTCAAGTATCTGTTGCTCTCGTCAACCGCCTCGGCCTTTCTTCTGTTCGGCATCGCGCTGCTGTACTTTCAAACCGGCACCATGGTCTTTGCCGAAGTAGGCGCCGCCATGACGACCCAGGGCACAAAGCCGCTCCTCTGGCTGGGAGGGTTCACCCTCGTGATGGTGGCGATCGGCTTTAAGCTCGGACTTGTTCCATTCCACCTCTGGATTCCGGACGTCTATCAAGGTGCGCCGGCGCCCATCACGGCGTATGTCGCGACCGTTTCCAAAGTAGCCGTCGCGGCGCTGTTGCTTCGCTTTGTCTCCGACCTGCGAATTCTTGAGATCCAGGCTCTCGGTACGTTCTTTGCCTTTCTCGCCGCCATCTCTATGTTCGGGGGCAACTTCCTGGCGCTACAGCAACAGAATGTCAAGCGATTGCTCGCCTACTCGTCCATTGCACACTTTGGCTATTTGTTGGTGGCTCTCCTTGCGGGAGGGCCGTTCGCTGCCGAGGCCGTGACGTTCTATCTCATTGCCTATGTCACGATGACGATGGGGGCCTTCGGCGTGGTGACGGCTCGATCAACGCCTCGCCGAGATGCCGACGCATTCGAGGACTATCGCGGGTTATTTTGGTCGCGGCCTTGGTTGGCCGTCACCTTCATCCTTTCCCTCTTGTCGCTGGCCGGCATTCCGATCACGGCGGGATTTTTTGGGAAATTTTACGCAATCGCGGCAGGAGTCCAGGCCGATCTGTGGCTGCTGGTATTGCTCCTGATCGCCAACAGCGCTATCGGCGTCTATTACTATTTGCGCTTGATTGTAACCATGTTCGACCGTTCGGGAGCGGAAATCGCGGTTGAAGACAGCACCGGGCACGAAATCCCGGGTCATTGGGCCACCGTCCTGTCGTTGGGTTTGATTGCATCGGTGCTCCTCTGGTTGGGAGGTTATCCTGGACCGGTGATCGACTTCATCAGGACAACGGTAACGAGTCTGTCCACCTCCGTGCTGCATGCAAACTACTAGACGGCACGAGTTGTTGTGATGGATCATGGATGAGTCTAGAGAGTTGCCTAGCTGTAGGACACTTCAGAGGCCGGTTTGACTGAATAACAAGTTCTACATCAACGCTGCAAGGATGAGGTAGATAATGTCGGCAAAGAATCCCGAAGAAATATGTCGATTGTTCCAGCGGTACATGGCCGAAGGCGATCTGGACCTGGTGCTGAGCCTTTACGATGAAGAAGCGGTGTTTGCGAAGCAGACAGGTGAAGTGACGAAAGGCAGAGAAGCGTTGAAAGCGGAGTTGACGCCGCTTGCCGCCAGAAAGCCCCGCTTTGACTACACCGTCAAGCAGGTGATTGAGACGGGCGAGATCGCCTTGATGCATACGGAATGGAATGTATCGGGAACGGATCCGATCACGGTGTATGCGATCGAAGTGGCCCGCCGTCAGCCTGACGGTACATGGCGTTGGCTCATCGGCGACCCCTATACGGTCGGCAGAAATATGAGCGTCTCGCGCAAGGACCGCTGACATTCGCCTATGGAAGATCCGAGTAGGCCCCTTGTCATGGAGGCTTCTCTATATCATCCGCACGCCCACCGATCGATACGTATTGGAAGGCCCGGCCCTCGCATAGAAGACGCCGGGCCTACATCCATTTATCGGGCCGATGCCGGTGGGACGGCGATGTCCACCACCTTGTTCTCATTGTCCACGAGAAGAATGACCGATTCTCCCTTGCGGAGATTGGAGAGCCGCTCCTGCATGATTTCACGGACTTCGAACGGCCGTTCTCCATCGTCGGTCTTAACAGTGATGCGGTCGCCATGCAATGGCTCTACGACCGTACCGTCCACCTGCCGGTCTGCTCCCTTGATGGACGACTTAGCGTTCGAGTGCTTGTGCGCCTCCTTCGCTGCATCCAAGTTGGCAAACGCCGCATCGGTCACCTTATTCGTTTCATCGATGAGGAAAAGAGCCGGAGCGCCGACCGGAATCGCAGCCAGTTTGCTCCGCGCCTGAGACCGCACCTCAAACGATTGTTCCTTCCCGTCTTTGCTCTTGATGACCACCCGCTCCTGCCCTACCGGCATAGCGTCTGCGATGGCGCCTTGTACAATCTTGTGGTGGTTGGACGGATGATCCAGTGGATGATAATCGACGATTAGATTCTGCTCATTGACGATGATGATTAAGTCATCACCGGGCTTGATCTCAGGGAAGTTCTTTTCCTCAGCCTGTTTCAATGGAAGAAATCGCGGCTGCACCTCGCCGATGTTGACCTTAATCTGATCCGATGTGACGGCTTCGACCCTGCCGAAGACCGCTTGATTCCCCTGTAAGAGCTGTTCACCCTTCTGCTCCGCTTTCGTTGCCTGCGCATGCTGATTGTGAGGCGCAGATGCCTTGGTAACCCGTCGATCGGGCTGGTTTTTGTTCTGCGCGCAGGCGCTACCGAGCAGCGCCAGGGATAGGATGACAACAACGGTTGATGTCATTCTCATCTGATGCATGGTCTCTCCTTTGATGAAATTTGAGTTGCGCAGCCGTCACATTGTTACGAGGGCCATTGTGCGGTACCTCGTCCATCGGATGCGGCTAATTCTCTTCGATGAGGACCAAACTGCCGCATGGCCGACAGACCAGATCGATTTCGCATAGAATGCATACCAAACTGAACAAGCTGATCACGCAAGATACAGGCCTAAGGGCGCGTGGGTTGTCCACTCCTGCTTTGCATGAATAGCAGAGACGTCGTCTCCAGTTTTCCACGTCGAGGTTGCGGTGTTTGAAGGAATATATGAGGACAAAATGCCTTAGGGAAGGACAAGGCATCCGGCCATAAACAGGGAATGACGCCACGGTGTCTGCAGGCAGGCTACCATGTCAACTACTAAGACGCCTGAGTCGATGTATTGATCATGGATGAATTCTAGAGGATTGCCTAGCTGTATCGTCACTCAGAAACTGTTTGACTCAGCCGGGGCTGTGCGCTGGTCGGCACTCTGATCGGAATGCTGACGATCGTCGTGGGGATCGGGCCGCAACCAATCCCGGACATTCTCTATCACTTCGGCATGACATGATAGGTCTCTTGTCATAGGACTTCTCTATACCATCGGCATGCCCATCGGCCTGAGCGAGGAAGCAGAACGACCATGGCCTCGGCATGCCGCCTAGGATGCTCTTGTCGATTTTTGACTTTGGGCATGACTACCGATGAATGGCCAGGGAAGCAGATCTCACAAACCTATTCTAATCCAAGCAACGGAGGAGCAGATGAAGAACAAAGTCGCATGGTTTGAAATTCCGGCGTCGGACTTTCAGAAGGCGAAACAGTTCTATGAAGGGGTATTCGACTGGAAGATCGACCTGTGGGGCGATGAGGGAGCCATGGCCACGACCACGGCGGTCGATACGAATCACCATCCGATTGAGCCGGGCGGCATCAACGGAGGGTTCTATAAGCGCACATCCAAAGAGGAGTATCCGTCATTCGTCGTGCAAACGGAATCGATCGACAAGACGCTGAAGGCCATCGAGACGGGCGGGGGAAAGGTTGTGACGCCCAAACATTCCATCGGAGAATGGGGCTTCATGGCAGATTTTGCGGATCCGGAAGGCAATGTCGTCGCGCTCTGGGAGAAACCCGAGACAACGAGATGAAGAAGCCGAAGAGAGGGCCGCATGTCCTATTGACAGAAGTCCTATTCATGGGAGAAAGACGATGAAAAAAAAGGGGGGAAAGAAACCGAATCCGATTCCCAAAGGATTCCATACGGTCACGCCGGTATTGACGGTGCGGGAGGCGGCGAAGTTGATCGACTTTTTGAAACAAGCGTTCGATGCCGAGGAAGTGTACCGCCTCGATGGTCCAAACGGAACCGTGATGCATGCCGAGATGAAAATCGGCGATTCGATAATCATGGCGGGAGAGGCCACCGACCAATGGAAGCCGATGCAGGCGACCGTCGCACTGTACGTGCGTGATGCAGATGAGTGGTACCAGCGCGCCCTGCGTGCCGGCGCGACATCCGTCCGAGAACCGAGCGACCAGTTCTACGGAGACCGCAGCGCAGGCGTCAAAGATTTCGCCGGAAATCATTGGTGGATTCACACGCATATCGAAGACGTGCCGCCGGAAGAGTTGAAGAAGCGCGCAGAAGTGTGGATGGAGCAGCAGAAGTGCTGATCCGATACGAGCCATCGCGCTCGACCGCTTCGGCGACACTGAAGCCATCAAAAAAGGTGTTCTGATCATTCCTGGTCACGCCGATTCCGACATACAGCGATGCGCGACATGGAACCGTTACCCCTTCGATGATTAGGCCGCGTGCTGCATCTTTGCTCGTGGCCCACTCGCGTGCTCCGACGGCTCAGAAATCGTCTTGAACGTCTCGTGCGTCACGTTCGACTGAAGATCCGAGCGTTGCAGGATATCGGCGGTCGAGACGACACCGCACAGTTTCCCCCCACTGTCGACGATCGGCACCCGACGAATCTGGTTCTTGCGCATGCAATCGATAACTTTTTCGAGATCGTCCTCGGACCGGCAGGTCACGATGTTCTTGGACGTCATGGCGTCCCGCACCAACACGGAATCCGGATGCTGACCTGCAGCCACGACGGCCAAGCAGAGATCCCGATCCGTCACCACACCGACCACCTTGCGGCCCGATTCCGAATCAATGACCGGTACGAGGCCGATTTTTTCTCTTTCATGATGCGTGCGGTTTTCGTCGTGACCGTCTCGGGCGTACACCAGTCTGGATTCATGGTCATAATGTCTTTCACTTGCATATGTCCTCCATCCATAAAAAATAATAAATAAATAGAGGAAACGTGCAATTCTGATTCCCTCCTGTCGCTCGATTGTCACAATCTTCATGCGGAGAGACTCTTCTTCTATCGGACAATCTTTCCGCCACACGACGAATTGTCTCCGGAACAAACGTATCGGAACGTCCAACCATCCATTCCGTTTCCATTGCCGAGCTGCGATCATTCTGAGGGATACACCTAGTTGGCATCTCTGATAGATCTGCCAGTGTAACCGCTATGAATTCCCCTGAGCAGACCGGTATCTTCAATAGAATGGCGAATGCCTGCTCTCGAATGTTCGGCACTGCCGGAGCATTCTGGGTCGCCGTCGGGGTCGTGGCAATCTGGGGATTGACGGGTCTGCTGTTTAACTTCAGCGATACCTGGCAGCTGGTCATCAATACCGGTACGACAATCGTGACCTTCCTGATGGTGTTCCTCATTCAAAACACGCAGAATCGCGATAACGCGGCCATTCAATTAAAGCTCGCCGAGATAATCCGCTCGACCCAAGGAGCGCACAACGCGATGATCGATTTGGAAAAGCTATCCCTGGCCGACTTGGATAAAATTCGATCCTTATATGAGCACTTGGCAGAAAAGGCTCGTTGGGATGGAAGTAAGGGTGTATCGGATACGGACACACCGGCGGTTCCCGAGGAGCAAAATGGAACGCCGTAATCGATCGAGGTATCTGAGTCCTTTGCGGACCGTGGAGAAGCCTCAATGTGAGAGGCTTATCTCTGGCTCACCTACTGGTATGAGGAGATCGAACGTGAGGGGTTTTATCCTTTTGATCTTATCGCGGCGGCCTATGTTGTAGATCCTTCGCTTTTGCGTTGTACCAACGTCCCGGAGGCTCTTTATCGTATCTGATCAACAAACTCAAACACGAACCTATGTCATGAGTTCGACATTGTACTGTCCGAAAGTCTCGGAACAATGTGAAGATCGAGTCTTGAGCCATGCACAGGGATGGCTGTTATCGACCAATGAGCAGCCGATGGCGGCACGATGAGCGAACAGGTTCGATTGGCAATGCTTTGTGCTCGGGATGGCAAAGATGCCGCCAACGAATGGGCGCAGTCGACGCTCCGACTGTATCGACAATCTGTGGAGGATCCGGCGCATTTTGCTTCACAGGCGGACTGGAAAGCACGCTTTGAATACAGCATGCGGGAACTGGCGTCGTTCATAAAAGAAGGTCATTCATGACCATCGAACTCAACCATACGATCGTGCCTGCGCGTGACAAAGAAAAGTCGGCTCGTTTTTTTGCCGATATCTTTGGACTTCACTATGGAGGCTCGGCCGGACATTTCGCTCCCGTAAAGGTGAATGACAGGCTTACGCTCGATTTCGATCAGGATGATTCGTTCGACTCCCATCACTATGCATTCCACGTAAGCGACGACGAATTCGACGCCATTTTTAAACGAGTGCAGAAGGCCGGGTTGGCCTATGGCAGCCATCCGTGGGATGCGGAGAACCGAAAGCTGAATGATTGGAACGGCGGCCGAGGCGTCTATTTCCGGGATCCGAACGGTCATCTGCTTGAATTGCTCACCAAGCCATAGCGTTCCGTGAACCGACACACCGATTCTAAAGAGTGCGTTATCGTTGTTGGTTGAAAGGATGCAATCATGGCGAGGCACGGATGAAGCAGCAGACGAGTTGCTGAATTGCACGGAACTGGGCTGGCAACCGGCGGAATTGGGTGATGACCCATTCCTATAAGATTAAGATAAGGGCAGCCAATTCACCCGTATTGATTTCACTGGCGTCTGTTCTCTCGCTTTATCTCTACAGTTGTACCCACACCGTTCCCTTTCGTGACGGCCAAGGGCGGATCATCCCAGAGAGTATTGCAACCATGGAGACGATCTCCATCGGCGAGATTCCACAACGCATGTGGTTTCGCGGCATCGATACGCATAATCCGGCTTTGCTGATTTTGCACGGCGGCCCCGGAGCCAGCGAGGCGGCGCTCTATCGCCATTTCAATTCAGAACTGGAGCAGCACTTCTTGGTGGTGAACTGGGAGCAGCGCGGCACAGGACGCTCCTTTCATCCCGATATTCCTCCGGAATCCATGACGATCGCTCAGTTTCTCCTCGATCTGGACGATGTCGTCGAGTTGATCCGGAAACGATTCCATAAAGACAATGTCGTTCTGCTCGGTGATTCTTGGGGGACCGCTCTCGGCACGATCTACGCCTTTCAACATCCTGAAAAAGTCGGCGCCTATGTCGGGATCGGACAAGTGGCCAATATGCCGAAAGGCGAGCAACTATCGTACGACTATGCGCTGAGCCAGGCGATGGCGAGAGGCAATAAGAAAGCGGCCAAGGAGCTGAATGCCATCAAACCTCCTCCGCACACGGTCGATGAAATGTTGGTCTCACGCCGCTGGGTCGAGCGATTCGGTGGTTCGTTTCATGCCGATCTTTCGACAGGCAAACTGATGTGGGCGGCGCTGAACACCGACGAAGCCGATCTCGTCGACCTGCTTCTGTTCGGGCGAGGCAATCGCTTCTCATTGGAGCACCTCTGGCCGGAGTTCTCCACGCTTGATCTCATGGTCTATAAGACCTTCACGATGCCCGTGTTTTTTCTACTGGGGCGCTATGATCTGCAAGTTCCCGCCACGCTTGCTGCTTCCTACTTCCAGACCATCCGGGCGCCGTGCAAGCAATTGATCTGGTTCGAACGCTCGGCCCACCACCCTCCGTTCGAGCAGCCTGAAGAATTCAATAGAATCATGATTGAGGATGTGCTCGCAGTGGAATTGGGATCCACAACTTGTGTCAAACAATCCAAGAGCCGGGATAATTCCTGTGAACGGCGATCTCATGTGGAAAGGTAGACAGACTCAGTGCCGCAGACAACAAATAGTGGCGGACATGATGTCTTCTCCAAGACAGAATGCCCGCGCCGTCCGTCCAATAGCCGGGCGTCGAGTGCTGAACAAGGAGGAGTGACTTCAACTCTGAGTCGTTAGAACCCTCGATCATTCTTGACCAATCCAGCCCCCCTCCACGCAGAATTCAGAATTCAATACTCAGGATTCATCGATGCGCCGAGGTCTATAGATTGCAGGCTTAGCGGCACAGATCTCTCGACGAAACCTAGGAGGTCATATGGCAAGCAAGAAAACCGTCGCAGACATGTTGATGGAGCGATTGATCGCCTGGGGAGTCGATACGATATTCGGATATCCGGGAGATGGGGTGAATGGATTGTTCGAAGGATTGCGGACCCATCAGAAGCGAATTAAATTTATCCAGGTCAGGCATGAAGAGGCGGCCGCATTCGCCGCCTGCGGCTATGCAAAATTCACTCATCGGCTGGGCGTCTGCCTCGCCACGTCGGGTCCCGGAGGACTCCATTTGCTCAACGGCCTCTATGATGCGAAATACGATGGCCAGCCGGTCTTGGCCATTACCGGACACACCTTCCACGATTTGATCGGAACGCGTTTCCAACAAGACCTCGACCTGGACAAGGTCTATACCGATGTCGCCGCATTCAATCAGCGCGTGATGGGGCCCGCGCACCTGTACAATGTCGTAGACGAAGCGGTGAAGGCCGCCGTGAGCCAGCGAACGGTCGCGCACATCACCATTCCGAAGGACATACAAGATTGGACGGAAGACGGCCATCGTTCGTCGATGAACGTTGCACAACATAGCGGCGACATCACGGATGAGCCCTTACCGACTCCGCTGGCATCCCGCCTGAAGAAGGCCGCCGAGGTCATCAATGCGGGATCGAAGGTCGCGATCCTCGTCGGACAGGGCGCCTTGGGCGCCCGTGCGGAAGTCATTGAGCTGGCCGAGAAAGTCGGCGCGCCGATCATCAAAGCTCTGTTGGGCAAGGCCGTCATTCCCGACGATCATCCTTATACGACCGGCAGCCATGGGTTGTTGGGCACGGCGCCCTCGTCGGAAGCCGTGGAGGAATGCGACACCCTCGTCATCATCGGCAGCAGCTTTCCCTATTACCAGTTTTATCCTAAGCCGGGTCAAGCGCGCGGCGTGCAGATCGACGTCAATCCCAATCGGATCGGGTTACGGTATCCGGTCGAAGTCGGCCTGATCGGCCGAAGCGCGGATGTCCTCTCCGCATTGCTGCCGTTGATCGAGCCCAAGAAGACGCGCCGGTTCCTGGAATCCATTCAGGCGAAGATGCGGCAATGGAACGAACTTATGGAAGAACGGGCAAATAGGACGGACCTTCCCATGAAACCGCAGGTGGTCCCCCATCAGCTCAATCAGTTCCTGAACGACGACGCAATCATTTGCTGCGACAGCGGCACCGTCACGACATGGGCCGCCCGGCACATCAAGATTCGAGAGGCCATGCAATTCGCGGCCTCCGGGACGCTCTGCTCGATGGCCAACGCCTTGCCGTACAGCATCGGCGCAGCCGTCGCCTATCCGGGACGGCAAGTCGTCTGCTTCGTCGGAGACGGCGGACTGGCCATGCTCATGGGCGACCTCGCCACTCTGGTCAAATATCAATTGCCCGTAAAAATCATCGTGATCAAAAACAATTCATTGGGCCAGATCAAATGGGAACAACTCGCGATGGAGGGGCATCCCGAGTTCGGCGTGGAACTTCAACCGATCAATTTTGCCGGCGTGGCGCGCGATTGCGGCCTGGCGGGGTATACCGTCGACCGTCCGAATGAGGTACCGACCGTGCTCCGGGAAGCCTTTGCCTATCCCGGTCCCGCGCTGGTCGAAGCCGTGGTGGATCAAAACGAGCCGCCGATGCCGGGCAAGATTACGACTAAGCAAGCGATGGCTTTTGCGGAGTCGTTGGCGAAAGGCACGAAGGACCGGTGGGACATCATCAAGACGGTCGTGGAGAACAAGATCCGCGAAGTCGTGTGAGCGCGGCCAACCTCGGTTCGGATGTGAACGATGCAACTGACTCAGATCGAACGACTGCAAGATATCGCACGGCGCGCAGAGCTGGGGGCAGCGCGCCTCCACCGGCCCCTGGACGTCGATACGGACGGACTGGCTGCGGACCTGCGCAGGGCGATCGAGGGCGAAGTGCGCTTCGACGCGGGCAGCCGCGCCCTCTATGCCACCGATGCCTCCAATTATCGCCAAGTCCCCATCGGAATCGTCATCCCGCGCCATGCCGACGATGTGGTCGCGGCTCTGGCGATCGCTCGCCGGCATGGCGCGCCGATTCTCGCCAGGGGCGGCGGCACCAGCATGGCGGGCCAGAGCTGCAATGTGGCGTTGGTCCTCGATTGCTCCAAATATATGCATCGGCTTCTGGCGTTGGATCCCACACGCAAGCGGGCACGGGTACAGCCCGGGCTCGTGCTCGATGACCTCCAGTCCGCCGCGCAGCCGTATCGGCTGATGTTTCCGTCTGATCCTGCGACACATGACCATTGTACGCTCGGCGGCATGATCGGAAACAATTCTTGCGGCACGCACTCGGTCATGGGCGGCACCACCGCCGATAATGTCGAGGTTCTGGATATCCTGACCTACGACGGCCTGCGGATGAAAGTCGGGAAGACCTCGCCCGAGTCCCTCAGCCGCTTGA
>JACZCY010086027.1_pt1 | contig 21130 bp, 17 predicted proteins | sample 8641821 | NCBI WGS metagenome assembly JACZCY01 (sample SAMN15324609, study PRJNA640507) | soil metagenome | isolation source: intercropping sugarcane | place: China: Luxin town, Laibin City, Guangxi Province | collected 2019-07-25 | depth 10cm m | reverse complement strand
GCCATGATGGCGTTCCACTGCTGGTTGTTGTTGCCGATGTAGTGGTAGATGCCCAAGGTGATGGGCTGATGGTGCCCGCCGATGTCGAGCGTGCTCGCGAAGACGAAGTCCGACCACGCCCAAAGAAAAGCGAAGAGCGACACCGTGACGACCGCGTTGCGACTCACGGGCAACACGACGGAGATGAAACGACGCACCGTTCCAGCCCCGTCGATTTCCGCCGCTTGCAGGAGTTCGACCGGCACCCCCGACATGAAGGCGGTGAAGATGAGGACGGCGAACGGGATCGCGATCGTGGAATCCGCCATGATCAGGCCTGGCATGGAGTTGAGAACCCCTAGTCGCAGGTAAATCGCATAGAAGCCGAATGCCATGATGATTGCGGGGATCATTTGCACGATGAGCAGCGCGAACGTCATGAACCCCCTGCCGCGCGGCCGGAGCTTGGCCAGCGAATAGCCCGCCGGCGCGGCCAGCAGCAAAGTCACGAGCACCGTGCCTAGTGCGACGACCAGGCTGGTCGCCAGGTACGGCAACTGCTGATGCAGCACGGCGCGGTAGCCGGCGAGGGTCCCGTGGGTGGGGAACAGGTCAGGCGGGCTCTTGCGCATCCGGGTGTCTTGAGTGAACGAGACGTTGATCATCCAATAGAGCGGGAACAGCATCAGCACCGTGAGGACAACTCCAAGGGTGGTGCGCAGCCACCGCCGACGGGCCATCACGCCGCCATCCTCCGTTGCGCGCGAATGTAGATCAGGCCGAAGGCCAAGGCGATGAGGATCAGCACGTTGCCGACCGCCGCGCCGATGTCGAATTGCGGAAGCAGCGTGCCGAAGCCGAGTTGGTAGGAGTAGGTGGCAAGTGTCGTCGACGCGCCCGCCGGACCCCCGCGGGTCATGATCCAGATGATGTCGAAGACCTTGAGCGTGTATACCAAGCCCAGAAGGAGGGTGATGGCGGAGACCGACCGCAGCAACGGGAAAGTCACCAACCAGAACCGTCTCCACGGGCCTGCCCCGTCGAGTGCCGCTGCTTCAAAGACCTCAGACGGGATCGACTGCAACCCGCTGTGCAGGAGGACGAGGTTGAACGGGATGCCGATCCAGATGTTCGCGAGTATCACCGACGTGAGCGCCCATGCGGGCGACGTCAGCCAGTGCACTGGGCCAACGCCAATCACCTTGAGTGCGGCGTTCACGACGCCCGAGTCGCTGTTCAGCATCCACGACCAAGTCGACGCGGAGACGATGAGCGGCAGCAGCCATGGCACGAGGAACAGGGACCGGAGTGTGCGAGAGAGCTTGAAATGCTGAAAGAAGAACAGCGCGAGCGCCATGCCGATGGAGAACTGAGCCAGCAGCGACGCAGCCGTGAAGACGGCCGTGTGGATCAGGGCCGGCACGAACGTCGGGTCGTCGAAGACCGTGCGGTAGTTCTCCAGCCCTACAAACTTCGCGCCGCCTTGCACGAACGAGCGCACGGTGTAATGGCGCAAGCTGAGATCGATGTTGCGGTAGAGCGGGTAGCCATAGAACAGCCCGAGATACACGGTGACCGGCAGCAGAAATCCCCAGGCCGCGAGTTGCCGCGTCACGGCGTGGCGCGGCGCGCGCTTGCTAGTGGCTGAGGCGGGCCCCGCCGCCTCAGCCACCGAACGACCTGACACTGGAAGGACGCTTCCAGATGTCTCGTTCATGGTGCCCTTCGGTTTGATTGCGACAGGCTATTTCGTCGCGGCAGCCGCGGCCGTCTGCGCCGCCGACAACGCCGACTGCGGAGACTGCGAGCCGGACAACGCCGACTGGACCGCCTTCCAGAGTTGCTCCGAGATTTTCGGGTACTTGGTGCCGAGGTTGTCGCTCGTGCGACCCTTAGCGTTTTGCACCGCGTCGATCCACGGTTGCAACGCGGGTGTCGTAGAGCCCTGCTTGGTCTGCACCGTCTTCGTCGCACCGACGTACGACAGGGTCGTGTCAGTCGCGTACGCGTTGTCGGCGCTCGTCAGGCAGCTGACCAACTTCTCGTCGGTCGCGTAGCGGTCGGTCGACTTCTGCACCGGGATGGTCACGAACTCGCCTCCGGTCGGCACCGGCGCGGGCCCGCTGCTTTGCGCCGGGATGGAGATGATTCCGTACGGGAAGCCGGCCTTCTGCGCATTCGCGAGCTGCCACGTGCCGTTCTCGCCGAAGCCGAAGTCGCCGGTGGCGAACTCTTGCCAGCTCGTCGTTTGGGTGTTGTTGATGACCGAGTTGGGCGCCAAGCCGTTCTTCACCCAGTCGGTCCACAGGGCGAGCGCGCTCACCGCTTGCGACGAGCTCAGGTTGGTCAGGTTCGCGCCGGCGCCCCAGAACCACGGCAGGAACTGGAAGCTGCCTTCCTCGGTGCCGATCGCCGAGAACGTGATGCCCTTCTTGCCGGCGTCCTTGATCTTCTGCAGCGCGGCGGTGAGCGACGACCAGTCCTTGACGGTGGTCGGATCAACACCCGCGGCGTCGAGCACTTTCTTGTTGTAGTAGAGCGCGAGCGTGTTCGCGCCGATCGGCACACCGTAGGTTTTGCCGTCAAGTTGGCCGGCCGCCAGGATGTTCGGTTGGATCGACGAAGTGTCGAGTTTCGTCGCGGACGTGTCGGTCAGCACGCCGGCCTCCGCCAGCGTCGATACGACCGGGTTGTCGACGATCAAGACATCAGGCGGGTTGCCTTGTTGCGCCGCGAGCAGCACCTTCGTCGTGAGGTCGGTCGTGTCGAACCCCGTGCGCTTCACTGTCACGCCTGCGTCGGAGCCGCAGCTTTGGAGAAGCTTCACCCAGTCGGAGCTGCTGTCGAACTGCGGGTAAGGGTCCCAGATCGCGTACGTGCCGCCGCCGCCCGCTGGGGTCGTGCCGCCCGACGGATTCGACGGGGCGCCGCCCTTCGAGGACGGGGCGCCCCCGCCGCCGCTCGATGACGACGAGCACGCGGCCAACCCGCCGAGCACCGCGGCCACCGTCATGACCAGGACCGCTCCCCGTCTGCCTGAGATTTTCATCCATACCCCTAGATTCATGGACCGAGTGAAGGTGCTTCGGTGACCGATCGAACCAACCGGCGTCTCCGCGGGGACGCGGAAACGTCGAATCAATTCGATGCTGGCTCGTGACAGTACGAGTGCCACCCGGTCGGAGTCAAGAGGGCGCGGCCAAATTGCAACGGCTGGCCGACATGCGGAATCTCGCCCGCAGAAAATCTGCGCCTGAGCACGCTCTTCCGAGCATCCGGCCAGCACAGAGATCGCGGATCGAACGGCCGCTCCTGGCCCTGCTGGCGTGCTACGCTTCGGCAGCATTGTCGAACCGATTCGCTAGATGGACTGCCGACCCCGCCCAGCGGGTCCGTCAGCGCACACACTCCGGAAACGCAACCGAAGGGCTCACCCAGGTGGACATTGCCGACCGCACGGCGCGCACGGACTTGGCCACGAAGCCACCGGGTCCGTCGGGGCCGTCAACGAGCGTTCGGTTCGACATCGCGGAAATCCCCTTCAGCCGCCGCGGCTCATGGCTCGATCTCTCACCTGTCGTTGGGCTGCACGCCCGCACCGCGGACGTCCATCTGGTGTCTCACACCACCGCGATGACGCCCGTCTTGGCACTCGTGCCGGAGGACGGGCAAGGGCCGGTCGAGGCAGCCGTCGAGGGCACGCCGTCGCGCCTGACCTGGCGGTGCTCGACCGGATCGATCGACGCAGTGTTCGAGACGACGACGACGATGCGATTGCGCGGCCAGGGAATCGCGATGTTGTTGCGCGCCGCCGAGCAGTCGCTGACCCCGTTCACCGGGACGTACCTCTTTGAAGACCCGGCAACTGGCGCGTGGGTCTTCACAACGTACGAGACCGGCCGCCGGTACCGAGTCACCGTGCTGGCCGGCGCCGCGCGGGCGACAGGCGCGGAGGCGCTCGGCCGGGCGGCGCGCGAGCTCTCGATTGACGCGGCCGAAGGCGCCCGCTGGGAGGTCGCTGTCGAGGAGCTGCGCACCGACCGTCGGCCGTACGTGGTCACGTCGTCCTTTGACGACGTTGTCGCGCGAGTGGCGCAAGAGTTCGACGACTACGTCGACGCCATCGCCGACTGGCGGACCCCCGCCACCCCGGCGGCGGCGCTGGCCGCCTACGTGCTGTGGTCAGCGACCGTGGAGCCGGCGGGGTTCGTTGGACGGGAAGCGGTGCTGATGTCGAAACACTGGATGGATTCGGTGTGGAGTTGGGACCACTGCTTCAACGCCCTTGCCCTCGCGCGCGGACTTCCTCAGCACGCGCTCGACCAGTTCCTGCTTCCGTTCGACCACCAAGACGGGGCTGGCGCGCTCCCCGACTCCGTGACGCATTCCCGAGTTCTGCACAACTTTGTCAAACCGCCGATTCACGGGTGGGCGTTTCGCCGACTCCGTGCCGCCCTGCCGGTCGATCTCGACCGCGCCGACGTGGAGTTGTGTTACGAGCGGCTGTCGCGATGGTCGACGTTCTGGCTCGATCACCGGGTGGCGCCGGGTCGCACGTTGCCGTCTTACCAACACGGCAACGACAGCGGGTGGGACAACAGCACAGTGTTCGATCAGGACCGCGTCGTCGAGTCGGCGGATCTCGCCACGTTTCTCGCCATCCAACTCGACGTGCTGGCCGAACTCGCAGACGGACTCGGCCAGCCGGACGACGCGGCGAGCTGGACGGCCGCGTCGAAACGGCTTCGGGAGGCTGCGCTCGACGACCTGTGGGACGGCGATCGCTTCACCACGTACGCGCCGCTTTCCGGCAGGCGCGGTCGTGCGGAAAGCCTGCTCACCGCGCTGCCAATCATCGACGGCGCCACTCTTCCGCGACACGTGCTCGACGCGTTGGCTCGCCAGATCGGCGGCCTGCTCACCGACTACGGACCCGCAACCGAGCCACCGTCGTCCGACTGCTACGAATCTGACGGCTATTGGCGCGGACCGATCTGGGCGCCGAGCACCCTGCTTGTCGAAGACGGCCTGCGGCAGGGCGGTTACGTCGAGTTGGCGGACGACGTGAGCGCGCGTTTCCGGCGACTTTGTGAGGAGTCGGGTTTCGCGGAGAACTTCGACGCGCTGAGCGGGAAGGGTCTTCGGGATCGCGCCTACACCTGGACGGCGGCGACATATCTTGTCTTGTCGGCGGAGTATGTCCAGCGGGTGAGCTCGTCACGTTGACGGTGCGTGCCAACGGGCAACTCGGCGGCACCGGAGGTCGGATGGATATCGGCGACATCGCCAGGCTCGCGGGTGTTTCCCGGAGCACGGTCTCGTACGCGTTGAGCGGCAAGCGGCCGATCAGCGCCAAGACGCGCGAGCGCGTCTTCGAAGTCATGCGCGACGCCGGCTACGTGCCGAACGCGTCGGCGCAAGCGCTGCGCAGCGGAACCACGAACACCCTCGCCATGGTGATCCCGCCGGCCGATCACAACCACCTGACCACCGGACAGTTGTTGCTCATCGGCGCCGCGGTCGAAGCCGCCGCCGACCGCGACTACGACGTGCTGATGTCGCCCGGCACCCATGACCGGCTCGGCTCGGTCGAGCGCCTCATCACCGCGCGGCGCATCGACGGGCTGCTGCTCACCGAGGCGCAGGTTCAAGACCCTCGCGTCAAACGCACCCAGCAGTCGGGGCTTCCGTTCGTCGTCATCGGCCGCACAACGGACCGCCCGTCGTACGACTGGGTGGACGTCGACTGGGACGGCAGCGTCCGCAGCTGCGTGCGGCATCTGGTCGACGTGGGGCGTCGAAAGCTCGTCCTCATCAACCGCTCGGCCGCTCTCGTCAAGGCCGGCTACGGCGCCGCCGTCCGCTCCGACAGGGCTTTTCACGACGAGCTCGCGTCCCACGGCCTGCGCGGCGACACCATCGCGTGCGACGACACCGTCTATGCCTCGACCGCCTGCGTGCGAGAGATGCTCGGAAGAACTCCGGACGTCGACGGCATCATCAGCATCAACGAGATGTCGCTTCCCGGCCTGGTGCCTGCGTTGACGGACGCCGGAAAGATCGTGCCGACCGACGTCTCGGTGTGCGCGGTCGCCGCCGCGCCGCTCGCGGAGGGCAGTCCGATCCCGCTGACCACGGTCGACAACCCGCTCGCCGAGATGGCCGAACGCGGTGTCGAATCGTTGATCGCCCGGATCAACGGGCTCAACTCCGCCGTGCACGTGTTGCTGGCGCCGCAGCTCGTCGTCCGAGGCAGTTCGGTGCCAGCACAGCCTGCGGCGGCACGCGGCCGAAAGACACGCTGACCCGGCCGTAAGCAGCGCAGCCCGAAGCGAAGACCCGGGAGTCCTCACATCAGCGCGCGCGGCGCCGATGTGGCGATGTCGGAGTCCGACCGAACTTTTCTCTGAGGCTGGGTCGATGTCTATGTCGAGCGATCTGCTGAGCGCAACGTGGAATGACAGCTCGCAGACCGCCGTGACGCCGCGGCGCTGGTTCGGCGTCGGTCGCAGCACCGACCCCGACGCGCGTGCAGCCGGCGTCGACGCCACCCGCGAAGCGTTGGCCGGACGCCGCGCCTCCCTCGTGATCGTCTTCTGCCCCGCGGATTTCGACTCAGCGGCGCTGCTCGAGGGTGTTTCGGCGGCGGCCGACGGCGTTCCCTTGATTGGCTGCAGCGGCATCGCCCAGCTAGCCTCAGGCGCGCCCGCGGAGCCTTGCGTTGTGGTGTCAGCGCTCGGCGGCGAGGGCTTCGAGATCAAGACCAGCGTCTCGTTGAACGTGTCGTCGGGGCAGCGCGCCGCAGGTGAGCAGGTGGCGGAGGCAGTCGAGACTTTGACGAGCGAGCACAAGGTGCTGCTGTTGCTGGCCGACGGCCTCACCGGAGAGCAACACGAGCTCGTGCGCGGCGCCTACAGCGTGGCCGGAGCGACAGTCCCACTTGCCGGTGGCTGCGCGGCGGACGACTTCCATTGGGAGAGCACGTCTCAGTTCTTCGGTGACGCCGACGGCGTCCGCGTCCTCAGCGACGCCGTGGTCGCGGCCGCGATCGGCTCGGACGCACCAATCGGTGTCGGAGTCGCGCACGGTTGGCGAAAGACCGGCGAGCCGATGGTCGCGACGAAGAGCGCTGGCGGCCGGGTCGACGAACTGGACGGCGAGCCCGCACTCGACGTCTTCGCGAAGCGGGTCGGCGTCGATCGCTCGTTGGCTGATGACGTGCAGGCGTTCATGCAGTTCGCCCTGAAGAAGCCGCTCGGATTGTCACGTCGCAGTGGCGAGGATATCCGGGTTATCCACGGTGGCAACGTCGAGTCGGGCTCACTGCAATGCATCGCCGACGTTCCGCAAGGAGCCCTGCTTTGGATGATGGAATCCGATCGAGACGGCTTGCTACGCACCGTCGATGACGCGTACGCAGAGGCAATGGCTCCCCTCGACGGCGCCGCGCCGCTCGGCCTGCTCGCGTTCGACTGCGGCGCCCGCTACCTGTTCCTCGGCGCCGATGGCGTCGCCGAGGAGGTCAGCAGGCTCGCCAACGCGGCCAGCGACACTCCATTCGCCGGCTTCTACACCATGGGCGAGATTGCTCGCGCCCGCGGCGCCCAAGGTATGCATCACCTCACGTTGGTGTTGGTGGCTTTCGCGTGAGGGAGGATCGGTGGGCTATCACTGGTCCATCCATCAACTGACCGAGTACTTCGAGGCGGTCACTTCGCAGGACGACGAGTGGGTCGCGGTCCGCGGCGCGCTTGAACGCGCCGTCGAAGCCCTGGGCGCCGAGCTTGGCGCCGTCGTCCGCGACGACGAGGTCGTGGCGTGCGTCGGTCTAGGTCGGACGACGCCACCCGTCGACGCGCTGAGCCCGGCGATCCGCGGCGCGCCGACAATCGACCTGCCGCGCTTGGGTTCGCTTCATGCAGCCGCCGCCGCGCTCGACGACGACCGCGCCGAATACCTGATTGTCAGCCGCATCGACGACGAGTTCAGCGGCGAGGAACGCCAACTCCTGCAGGGGATGGCCCGCGTGCTAGGGCTCGCGCTACGCAGCTTGCGCACCTTGCGGATCGAGCGAACGCTGCGAACAGAGCGTGAGCTCGAGGCGGCGGAGCGGTTGCGGCTGCTCGACGCGCTCAGCGGGCGGCAACGCTTGCTCGAGTCGATGCTCATGATTCAGCGCGCGATTTCGCACCGGGCGCCACCACAAACCGTCTTGGACGCCGTGACCACGTCCGCGTCGCCGCTGCTCGGCGGCGCCTTCATCGCACTCGTGATCGTGTCGCCTATCGACGGCCAGCACCACGTCGTCTCGTCGTCCGCACGCGCTGTCGACGACCCGGGCCACACGGCGCTCGTCATGACGACGGCCGCGAAGGCGGTGGCCCAAGACAGGCTCGTCACGCGATCTACTCAGCTAGGAAATGCCTACCGCTACACGGCAATCGCCGCCCCCGTCCACATCGAGGGCCAGACCGCCGGGAGCTTGGTGACGGTCATCGAGTCGGACGACGCGAACGCCGACGTCGACGACTGGCGAGCTACATTGAGCGCTTTCGCCGAACAGGCAAGCGTCGCCCTCACCGACGCGAGAACCGTCGAGGCGATGCGCGACGCGTTCCAAGACCCCTTGACCGGCCTGCCAAACCGCGCGCTGTTCATGGACCGCCTGAACCACTCACTGCAATTCGCGGCGCGCCATGGCACGCACGTCACTGTCCTGTTCATCGACCTCGACCGCTTCAAGGACGTCAACGACAGCCTGGGCCATGCCGCCGGCGACGAGTTGCTCGCTTGGTTCGCCTGCCGCGTTCGCGAATGCGTTCGCGCCGAGGACACCGCCGCCCGAATAGGTGGGGACGAGTTCGCGATCTTGCTCGAGCGAACGTCCGGCGACGGCGCCGGCCGCGCACTCGCGACGCGGCTCGCGCACGCGCTGCACCAGCCGCTCTTCCTCGCCGGCCGTGAGGTTTTCGTCTCTGCCAGCGTGGGAATCGCGCCGAGCGGCTATGCGGAAACGGCCGACGATTTGCTCCGCAACTCCGACGTCGCGATGTACCGGGCGAAACGCGCCGGCGGCGGCGCCGCGCTCGTTTACGAACCCGCCATGCACACCGAGGCGATCGACGGGCTCGAACTCGGCCCAGACCTTTACCACGCCGCGAGCCGAGACCAACTGCGGCTTGATTACCAGCCGATCATCGAGCTGCGCAGCGGCGCTCCGGTCGCGGTCGAAGCTCTCGTGCGCTGGGAACATCCGACCCGCGGTCTGATCCGGCCCGACGTCTTCATCCCGCTCGCCGAACGCAACGGCGTCATCGCCGAGATCGGCGAATGGGTGCTGCGCCACGGTTGCGCCGCCGCTGCCGCGTGGCGGACGACGTCGATTCCCGGCCTGTGCGTCAGCATCAACGTGTCGGCCCGTCAACTCGACGATCCCGCTTTCGCCGATCTGGTCGCTGACGTGCTCACGGAAACGCGACTCCCGGCGGCCGCGCTGACGCTGGAGATAACCGAGTCCGTGTTGATGAGAGACCCCGAGCGGGCGATCGACCTCATTCGCCCGCTCCGGGCGCTCGGCGTCCGGCTTGCCATCGACGATTTCGGCACCGGGTTCTCTTCGCTCGCGTACCTGCAGCGGCTGCCGGCCGACCAGCTGAAGATCGACAAGGTGTTCATCGACGCTCTTGGGGTCTCGACCGAGGGCTCGGCGATTGTCAGGGCGGTCGTCGAGCTGGCGCGCACGCTGAACATGCAAACCGTCGCCGAGGGCATCGAGACCCGGCAGCAACATCGGATTTTGCAGGCGCTCTCGTGCGATCTCGGCCAGGGCTACCGCTTCGCCCGACCGTTGAAGGCGGAGGCGGTGCGCGAGTTCTTCGCCACCGTCGATCCGATCGCTCGCGCTGACGAACGGGCGGGCTAAGCGGCGGCTCGCCCGAGGATTCACCCTTCCGCCAGCCGGAAGACCACCTTCTGCCGCCGCGAACAGTTGTTCACAATGCGTCCAACGAGTCGTCGTCCCGCATCTCGGAGGACCGCTGTGAGGACCGAGTTTCCGCGCAACCAATGGTATGTCGCCGCCTACGGAGCAGAGGTCGGCCGGCGCCTGCTCGCCCGCAAGATCTGCGGTGAGGCGATCGTTTTCTACCGAACCTCGGACGGCGTGCCGACGGCGCTCGCGGATCGCTGCGTGCACCGGCAATATCGGTTGTCGGCGAGCGCGCTCGACGGCGACCTCTTGGTCTGCGGCTACCACGGCTTCACCTACGACGCCGAGGGCACCTGCGTGAGCGTGCCCGGCCAGCGACGGATCCCCCGCACGGCGCGGGTGAAGCGCTACCCCATCGTCGAGCAAGACTCCTTCATCTGGATCTGGATCGGCGACGACGACAAGGCCGACGCGCGAGACATCCCGCGGGCGCCGTGGTTGGCGTCGAAAGAGTGGACGACGGTGTGCGGCATGGAACCGCTCGCCGCGCGATATGGATTGCTGGTCGACAACTTGCTCGACCTCTCGCACGAGACGTACCTGCATGGCGGCTACATAGGCACACCCGAGGTCGCCGAGACGCCCATCACCACCGAGGTCGACGAAGACCACGGCGTCGTGTTCGTCTCACGACACATGGACGACGTCGCCTGTCCTTCGTTCTACGCGAAATCGACCGGTATCGAAGGTCGCATCGACCGCTGGCAAGACATCGAGTACCGCCCGCCGTGCCTTTACCTGCTGCACAGCCGGGTCGCGCCTGTGGGCGTCCAGCCCGGCGCCGACGGCGACGACAGCGGCGCCTTCCATGTCGAGGTCGTCTACGCGATCACGCCTGAGACCGAGACGAGCACGCACGACTTCTGGGCGGTGGCGCGCGACTTCGCCCGGGACGACGAGAGCGTGTCGGCGTTCCTCGCCGAGAACAACCGGACGGTCGTGTTGCAGGACGTCGCGGCGCTCAACTTGCTCGAGACGGTGATCGCGGCCGAACCGCCCGGGTACCAAGAGTTGAGCATCAACATCGACACCGGCGGGCTGGCCGCCCGGCGAATGCTCGCAGCGCAGATCGCAGCCGGCGGCGCCTCTGCCACACCAGCGGCGATGGCAGCGGCAACGGGCTGACGCATGGCCAGCCGACCTTCGCGCGCGCAACTACAAGGCGCCACCGTCACCTACCGGGTCGACTGGGTGCCCGGCACCGATCGGCTGCTCGGGCATTGCCGCTGCGGCGCCTCGCACGAGTCGGAGGATCCGATCGAGTTGTGGCAGTGGCTGACCGGCCATCCGACAGATCACGACGAGCGCGCCCTGCCGCAGCATCCGGATGCGGGAAGCCTCGGCGCGCTCGTCGCCGCCGGCCACATCTGAGATGTCAACCGAAGCCGAGTTCGACGTCGTCGTCGTCCGAAAGGAAACGATCGCGGACGACGTGGTGTCGCTCGCGCTTCGACAGGCGACCCCTTCGCCATTGCCGACGTGGGCGCCGGGCGCGCACATCGACGTCGTCCTGCCGAGCAAGAAGGTGCGGCAGTACTCGCTGTGCGGAGATCCGGCGAACCGTGACGAGTGGCGAGTCGGCGTGCTGCGCGAGCAAGCCGGTCGCGGCGGGTCGGCGTATGTGTGTGACGAGTTGGCCGTGGGAATGCGGCTCACCGTCCGCGGGCCGCGCAACCATTTCGAGCTACTGCCCACGTCGCGTTACGTGTTCATCGCCGGCGGCATCGGCATAACGCCGATTCTGCCGATGCTTCGGGCGGCGACACAGGCGGGGGCGGATTGGCAGTTGTGGTATGGCGGTCGCCGTTCGTCGTCCATGGCGTTCGTCGACGAGTTGGCCGGCTACGGCGACCGCGTTCGGCTTTGGCCGCAAGACGTGCGCGGGTTGCTGCCGCTCGACGACGTGTTGGCCGATCGAACTGGCGACACGCTCGTGTACTGCTGCGGTCCGGCGCCGCTGCTCGCGGCTGTCGAAGAGCGTTGCCGCGACTGGCCCGTTGGCAAGCTGCACGTCGAGCGGTTCACTCCCGCGAGCTCCGCGCACACCGAAGCCGACACGCCGTTCGACGTCGAGCTGGCACGCTCCGGCAAGACGCTCACGGTGGCGGCCGGGACGTCGATCCTTGAGACCGTCGAGGCCGCGAAGATCTTCGTCCTCTCGTCATGCCGGGAAGGCACCTGCGGAACCTGTGAGACCGAGATCATCGAAGGGACGCCGGATCACCGCGACAGCGTCCTCACCGACGCCGAGCGCGCAGCGGGCGAAGTCATGATGATTTGCGTTTCCCGCTCACGAAGCGCCCGAATCGTGCTCGACTTGTAGCATGCGCTCTTCGACCGCGCGGGTCTTCCAGCTGCTCGACGCGTTCACGTCCGCCTCCGCCGGGTTGTCGCTGACGGAAATGGGCCGCCGAAGCGGGCTTCCGCTGACGACAGCGCATCGCTTCGCCCACGAGTTGCGTCGACTCGGCGTTCTGGAATGCGACCCGGACGGCAAGTACCGAATTGGCCTGCGGCTGTGGGAGATCGCCGCGCGAGCGCCTCGCGGCGTCGGCTTGCGCGAGGCGGCGATGCCCTTCCTCGAAGACCTTTACGAGGCGACGCACGAGAACGTGCAACTGGCCGTTCGCGACGGCCACGACGTTGTTTACATCGAACACATCGCCGGACGACGCGCGGTCGGCGTGCTCACCCAAGTCGGACTGCGGTTTCCCCTGCACGCCACGGGCGTCGGCCTCGTGCTGCTCGCGTTCGCCGACGAGGCGCTGCAGGAAGAAGTGATGAGGGCGCCGTTGGAGACGTTCACGCCGCAGACCATCGGCGATTCGTCGACGCTGCGACGCCGACTCGCCGACGTCCGGCGCCAGGGCTTCGCCATCAGCGACAGGCAGGTGACGATGGACGCGATTTCGGTCGCGGCGCCGATCAGAGACTCCGAAAACGCCGTCGTGGCAGCGGTTTCACTCGTCGTGACAGCAAACGTGGCGCCAACCGCGATTGCGCCGGCAGTTGTCGCCGCAGGGCGCGGCATTTCGCGGGTGCTGCAAAGCGCGGGCATGGTGCTGGAGCGCTAGCGAGCAGATCCGCCACCCACCAGCCGAAGACCGTAGGTCGACACCGCGTTGTCTTGAAATACCTTGCGACGCTCGGCATCGCTGAGTTGTTCGCCCAGGAGCGCATGCGCAAGCTCCACGATCGCTCGGTAGTCCGCCTCAAGCAGACACACGGGCCAATCCGAGCCGAACATCAAACGATCAACTCCGAACGCGTCGAGCGCGACGTCGACGGCGCGCCGAAACGTCCTCGATGTCCACTCTCCCGGAACCGCCTCTGTGACCAGACCCGACACCTTCGCGCAGACATTGGGAGAAGCGGCGAGCTCTCCGATCAGCCGTTCCCACTCGTCCAGTTCCCCGGTCCGGAAAAGCGGCTTCGCCAAGTGGTCGAGCACGAACCGCGTGTCGGGGCATGCGCGCACGACCTCCACGGCGGCAGGAAGTTGGGGCATCTTCACGAGCAGGTCGAACGTCAAGCCGTACCCGGTGAGAACGGCGAGGCCACGACGAACGTCGTCGCGCATCAGCCAGCGATCATCTGGCTCGCTTTGCACCAAGTGCCTCAAGCCGACCAACCGATCGCCGTGGGGTAGCTCCAACCATTGCGCGACACATTCGTCGAGATCGGACGACGTGAGGTCGGCCCAACCCACCACGCCCGCGATAAGCCCGTTCGCCGCAGCCGCCCGCTGCAACAAGTGCGTCGTCTCGGCTGAGTCGTTGACCGATTGGACGACGACGGTGCCGACTACGCCGACACCGTCGATCGCGGCCTCCAGATCGGCCACCACGAAGTCGCGATTGATCGCTGCGTCGGCCACCGGGTTCATCCAGCTCTGCGGGTGCTCCTTCAAGTCCCAGAGATGGTGGTGAGCGTCGACGACGCGTGACCGGGAGACCAGCGGTTCCGTCATCTGCCCAGCCATCCACCGTCTACAGGCAGCGTCACTCCATGCACGTAGTCGGCTGCCGGTGAGGCCAGGAAGGCGATCGCGCCTCCGATGTCGGCCGAGGTTCCCCAGCGCCCTGCAGGAATTCGATCGCTGATCGCCTTGTACCGATCCGGATCCGCTCGTAGCGGAGCGGTGTTGTCGGTGCTGATGTAGCCCGGCGCGACAGCGTTGACGTTCACCCCGTGGGGCGCCCACTCGTTGGCCAGCGCCTTTACCATCCCCGCGATGCCGGACTTTGCCGCGGTGTACGCGACGATGTTGATCCCGCCCTGAAAACTCAGCAAGGACGCGATGAAGATGACTTTGCCGTGCCCTCTCTCGACCATTCGTCGTCCAAGGTTTCGGGCAAGCACGAACTGGGCGGTCAAGTCGACCTGGATGATGTGGTCCCAGTCCTCGTCGCTGTACGCGACGGCGGGCGACCGGCGGATGTCACCGGCGTTGTTGACAAGGATGTCGATCGTGCCATGCTGCTCGATGATCCGGTCGGTGAGCTGCTGAACCGCAGAACGATCAGACAGATCGGTGCGGTACGGCGTGAACGTGCGCCCGCGGGCCTCGACGGCCTTCTGCACCTCGCTTCCCGACTCCTCCATGCTGGCGCTCACGCCGATGACGTCGGCGCCACCCGCCGCTAGCGCCACGGCGATGCCCGCCCCGATGCCTCGCCGGGCCCCGGTCACGACGGCGAGCCGACCCGACAGGTCGAATGGGTTGTCAGACATCGTGGCGCCGCTCCCCTTCGTCTCTGCAATCGACAAGCACCTTCATGACACCGCCGCTCTCCAACGACGCAAACGCGTCACTTGCCGCTTCAAGTGGAACCACCGCGCTTATCAGCTGCTCCGCGGGCACCACGCCCGACGTGATCAACCGAACGGCCTCTTCGAAATCGCGCCGCTCATAGAGTCGCGCGCCGACCATTTCAAGCTCACGCCAGAAGAATCGGTGCAGGCTGACCTCGCGCGGCTGAGTGTGAATCGCGACCATCACGAGCTTGCCGCGGACACCGAGCACGTCAACGGCTGTCGTGACGCCGCTCGCGGCGCCCGACACCTCGAACGCGACGTCCGCTCCTCTGGACGACGTGAGGTCGAAGACCGCAGCGGTCACGTCGGTTACGGTCGGGTGGGAGACGCGGAATCCGAGCCCTGCGGCGAGCGCTCTACGGTCGTCGTCGACTTCGACCATCGAGACATCTGCTCCAGCAGCGCGCGCGACGACAGCGATCAAAGTGCCCACCGGCCCGCCACCGACGACGACAACGTGTTGGCCCGGCGTGAGCTCTGCCCGCCGGACATCGTGGACCGCAACCGCAGTCGGCTCCACAAGCGCCGCATGACGCAGATCCAGTTCATTCGGCACCCGCACGAGAAGCTGAGCCGGAACGTTCCAACGGTTCTGCATGGCGCCAGGTGCGTCGATGCCGAGAAAGACCAGCTGCGGGCACACGTGGCTGAAACCCGCGTGGCAGGCGGCGCAACGGCCGCAGGAGCGCACCGGCAGCACCGTCGCCAAGTCGCCAACCGACCAGCCGTCGACCTCGTCGCCAATCGCCGGGATCGTGGCGGGAGATTCGTGTCCGATGACTGCCGGCCGATGCACCCGAGCGTCCATGTCTCCGTGGAAGATGTGCAGATCGGTGCCGCAGATCCCGGTGTACGCGACGGCCAGCTGCACTTCTCCCGGCCCCGGGCCGGCGGCTTCAACATCGGCGGTCTCGACGGTCTTCGGGCCGGTGTACCTTGCGGCGCGCATCTCAGTGCCTCATCTTCCTAGTGATTGCGGTCGGTCGTCTTGCCATACCTGAGCGGTGGAGGGTCACTCCATGTGCCAGATCTCCGGCAGCTCAAGCCATTGCCGGCCATCCGGCGTGTCCGGCAGCCTTTCCTGGCATGGATCGGTCAACTCCCACCAACGCTGGGTGACGGGGTCGGCGGCGATTCGGTCCATGTCGGCCGCGTAGTCGTCGCCGACGTATTCGTAGTAGCTGAAGAGCAGGTCATCGAGCAGATAGATGCTGTAGTTGCGGATGTTCGCCTCAGTGATCATCGCCTCGACCTCCGGCCAGACCGCGGCGTGCAGGCGCAGGTACTCCTCCCTCGCGGCCGGCACCAGCCGGATCGCTTGCGCGACCCGTCGCAGCAGCGGCGTCGTGCCTGAACCGGGCACTGGCTCAGCCCCCGATCAACGCATCGGAACCGGACCGCGCGGCCGGCGGCGCCACCCAGGCGGGACCATCCGGGTAAAGATGCTCGGCCACTGATTGCGGCCGCAACTGCGCGCCATTGCCAGGCGTCATTGGCGCGAGGTAGCGACCGTTTCGGACGACGACCGGATCGACGAAGTGCTCGTGCAAGTGGTCGACGTACTCCACCATGCGGCCCTCCAAGGTGCCGCTCACCGAGACGAAGTCGAACATCGACAGGTGCTGCACAAGCTCGCACAACCCCACGCCGCCAGCGTGCGGGCACACCGCGACGCCGAACTTCTTTGCCATCAGCAAGATGGCCAGATTCTCGTTGACGCCACCGACGCGGCAGGCGTCGATCTGGACGACGTCGACGGCCGCGGCCTGCAGAAGTTGTTTGAACATCACGGCGTTGTGCACGTGCTCGCCGGTGGCAACTCGGATTGGCGACACCGCGCGCCGCACGGCGGCATGGCCGAGGATGTCGTCCGGTGACGTCGGCTCTTCGATCCAGTACGGGTCGAAGTCACGGAGGCCGTTGACCCAGGCGATCGCCTCGTCGACACCCCAGGCTTGATTCGCGTCGACGCCGATCGGGAGATCGCCGACGGCCGCGCGAGCGATGCCGAGACGACGACGGTCCTCGTTGAGGTCGAGTCCGACCTTGAGCTTGATCATGCTGAAACCGTCGTCCTTGGCCTCGACGCTCAACCGCGCGAGCTTCTCGTCGTCGTAACCCAGCCAGCCCGGCGTCGTGGTGTACGCGGGATACCCGGTGGCCAGAAGTTCGCTGATTCGATCCTCCTTGCCTTCGCGACCACGCTCCAAGAGCGCCAAGGCCTCGGCGGGCGTCAACGCGTCGCGCAGGTATCGGAAGTCGATTGCTTCGACGAGTTCGGCGGGATCCATCTCGGCTAGAAGCCGCCACAATGGCTGCCCAGCTCGACGCGCCTTCAGATCCCACAACGCGTTGAGCACCGCGGAGGCTGCCATGTGAACGACGCCCTTGGCGGGGCCGAGCCAACGAAGTTGACTGTCGCCGATCAGGCCCGCGCTCACTGCGCCGAGGTCCGACATCATCTCGTCGACGTCGCGGCCGACCACCATAGGTCGCAGCGCTTCAATCGCGGCCAGCTGCACATCGTTGCCTCGGCCAACTGTGAAGGCGAATCCGAAGCCGCGTTCTCCCTCGGCTGTCTCGAGCTCGAGATACGCCGCGGAATAGTCTGGGAACGGATTGAGGGCGTCGGAACCGTCGCGGTGGCGTGACGTGGGAAACCGTACGTCCGCTGTGTGGAACCCGGTGATGCGGTTGGTCACGCTGCTCCTTCCAGTGGGCGCCTGCTGGCATCGCTCGTTGGCAAGTCGTTTTGGCGCGCAAACGTTCGGTAGTCATGGACCTTGGGGTGGTTGCTAGGCAATCGGCGACCTCGCCTTGACCACGTCGTCCAGGTTTTCTGGTCGGCCGACCGGCCACCCGACGTTGCGCACCGGTGCGAGAACACGCTCCACATCGGCGAGCAACTCGAGGTCGATCGCCTCTTCGGCCCACGCGATGTTGCGGGCCATGTTCTCGGATCGAGCCGATCCCACGAGCGTGCTGGCCACCCCTGGAAGCCGCATCGCGTACTGCAACGCGAGCTTGGCGATGTCACTTCCATTGTCGCGACACAGTTGCGCGGCCCGCGCGCAGGTTGTGAGCAGCAGATCGGAAGCCGGGTGCCAGGGCGGCGCGCCGCGCGTCGTCAAGGCGCCCATCGCCAAGACGGAGGCGTTGACGATTCCGATCTCGCGCTCGCGAAAGGTCGGTAGCCAATCGGCGAAACTCTGATCCTGCAGGTTGTAGCGACAGTAGGTCAGGATGGTGTCGACCCTCGCCCGAGCCGATACGCGCTCAAGTGCCTTGAGCGAGTAGCCGGTGATGCCGACGTGCCGCGCCTTTCCCTCGACGACGAGCCCGCGAAGTGTCGGGATCGTCTCGTCGACGACTTGGTCGAGTGAGACGAACTCGATGTCGTGGCACTGAATGAGATCCACGTGGTCGACGCCGAGCCGGCGAAGGCTTTCGTCGACGCTGTCGCGCACCCGGGCGGCGGAGTAGTCGAACTCGTCGCCGCCATACCTCCCGACCTTCGTGGCCAGCACGTAGTCGTCACGCGGCACCCCCGAGAGCGCTCGGCCGAGCACCGTCTCGGCCCGAGTGAGCCCGTAGTAGGGCGAGACATCGACGAAGTTGACGCCGCGTGTGAACGCTTCGCGCACCGATCGGATGGCGTCATGCTCGTCAACATCGTCGAACACGCCGCCGAGTGGAGACGCTCCGTATCCGAGTACGGAGACGGTCAGATCGGTCGTGCCGAGTGAGCGGTATTCCATCAGGCGTCAATCCTGCGCCTGGCCGCTGGTGATTCGGGAGAGCACCAGCGCGAGGAGGATGATCGCACCGTCGAGCGCGCCAATCCATTCAGCGGACACGCCGGCCAGCGTGAGGACGTCCTGAATCATGTAGAGGAGCAAGACGCCGGTGAACGCACCGAACATGGTGCCTTTGCCGCCGTTGAGGCTGATGCCACCGATCACCGCCGACGCGAAGACAGTGAAGATGTAGCCGTTGCCCTGATTCGCGGCGACCGACGCGAGTCGCCCGGTGAGCATGAGGCCGCCCAGCGCGGCGAGCGTGCTGCACACGATGAGCGTGATCCACAGCACTCGATCGACGTTGATGCCGGCCGCCCTCGCGGCGTTCGGATTGCCACCGACGGCGTAAAGCGAGCGACCCGCCCTGGTGTAGCCGAGCACGAACATCGCGAGCGCGAACAGGCCGAGGCACAACCACACTGCGACCGGCACGGTCAGCCAGGACGTCTGACCGATCCACAGCATCGACTTCGGCAGGTTGAAGAACGTCTGGCCTTTGGAGATGCCGGTCAACAGCCCGCGCAACACGATCAGCATGCCGAGCGTGACGATGAAGCCGTTCAGCCGGTACCTGACGATGAGGAGTCCGTTGATCGCTCCAATCACCGCGCCCGCCGCCAGAGTCAGCGGAATTCCCGTCCATGACGGCAAGTGCGAACCGAGCCCGATGGAGGCCGGGGCGCCAGGCAACAACAGCCACGCGGCTAGCCCGGGCGCGAGACCGAACGTCGACTCCAGCGAGAGGTCCATCCGGCCGGCGATCAGGATGAGCGCTTCGGCAAGCACGAGGACACCGACCTCGGACATGGTCTGCAAGATGAGGATCAAGTTGCCCTTGTGCAGGAACACCGGGTTGACCGCGTAGCCGAGGATCGCGACCGCGATCACGGCCGGCACGAGGGCGAAGTCGCGTAGTCGCGCGATTCGGATCCTGCGGGTCGTCGACGTCCTGGGAAGCGCGATCGGGACGTCGCCGGTCGTTGTTTCGGAGACGCTGTCAGTCATGGATTTCACTCACGCCCTCCATCGCGCTCACGAGCGCGTTGTCAGCCCAGCCGGCTTGGAATTCGTCGACGATGTCTCCTCGGAACAGCGCCAGCACTCGGTCACAGACCCGGAGATCATCAAGTTCGTCGGACACGACGAGAACCGCGGTGCCCCGCGCGCGCAACTCGTCGACAACACCGAGCAGCGTCTCTTTCGACCGAACGTCGACGCCCGCAGTCGGTGAGATGAGGACCAGCAGCTTCGGCTCGCTCGCCAGCGCGCGCCCCATGACGACCTTCTGCTGATTGCCGCCGGACAGCGAAGACACCGGCAGGTCGGGCCCGGAAGTCTTCACCGACAGCGCGTCGATGAGACGAAGCGCGAGCGCGTCGCGACGGCGCGGCGAGAGCACGCCACGCTTACCGATGCGGTCGGGCACCGTCATCGTCATGTTTTCGGCAACGCTCAGGCCAGGCACGTATCCCTGGTCGTGACGGTCTTGCGGAACGAACGCCACTCCCTTGCGCAGGGCGTCAAACACGTCGCCGGGCCGGGGGGTGTGGCCGTCAATCGACACCGATCCGGCGACCGGCTTTCGCAACCCGACAAGCGTCTCGCCGATCTGCGTCTTGCCGCTGCCACCGCCGCCCGCGAGACCGACGACCTCGCCACGCCGCACTTGAAAGCTGACCGGTGGCGCGCCGTCCATGGCGACGAGTTCCGAAACATCAAGCAGCACAGGCTCGTTGGTCACGCGGGCAGACGTGCTCCGGGCGGCGGCCGTCGCCGCCGCCTCGCCCGTCATCGCCGCGACCAAAGCGGGTGTGGGCACCGCCGCCACGTCGTCCGTCAAGATGTGTCTTGCGTCGCGAAACACGGTGACCCGTTGACAGATCTCGTAGATCTCCTCGAGGTGGTGCGAGATGAACAAGAAGGTCATGCCTTCGTGCTGCATGGCGCGGATTCGCCGGAAGAGCCGGTTGATGGCCGTGCGGTCCAGTTGTGCGGTCGGCTCGTCGAGGATGATGAAGCGCGCGTCGAACGACAACGCGCGCGCAATCTCAAGTAGTTGGCGCTGCTCGACGTTGAGTGCGCTCGCCACCGCGTTGACGTCGATGGCGAGGTTCCAGGTCTCGAGCAGCGTACGGGCTTGCTCGCGCATGCGGCGCCAGGAGATGGACGTGCCGTTGCCGTGCGGCTGCCGGTTCAGATAGAGGTTCTCGGCGACTGTGAGATTCGGGATGATCGTCGACTTCTGATAAACGCAGGCCACGCGCTGTCGCCATCCGTCGCGGTCGGTCAAACTCGGGGCACGCTCGCCGCCGAAAAAGACGTCGCCACTGTCGGGTGCCTGAAGGCCGGTCAAAATGCTGACCAGCGTGGACTTCCCGGCACCGTTGCGGCCAACCAGCGCGTGCGTCTCACCCGGTTGAATCACGATCCCGGCGTCTTGCAATGCGACGGTGCTGCCGTACCGCTTCACGATGCCGCGAGCCTCGACGACGGGTGTCGAACGCGCGTCGCCCACGGGCGAATCGGCGGCTGCGGCACTCACGAG
>JACZCY010149628.1_pt1 | contig 21218 bp, 32 predicted proteins | sample 8641821 | NCBI WGS metagenome assembly JACZCY01 (sample SAMN15324609, study PRJNA640507) | soil metagenome | isolation source: intercropping sugarcane | place: China: Luxin town, Laibin City, Guangxi Province | collected 2019-07-25 | depth 10cm m | reverse complement strand
CGTGAACAGAAATTCGTGCGACTTGCAGGTCGCACGGTCTCGACGTCAAGGCCTCCGCGCGTGGCTTCGCCTCGTGCTCGCGAGCGTGCTCCGCACGGCCCTGACGGCTGCGCGTTCGGTGTGGCCAAGACCCTCCACCCAGGCAATTCCGCCTGGGACAATTCGGAGGAAATGACATGAAACAGTTCAACAACGAACAACAAGCGATCGTGGCCACCTTGGTGCCTGAAGAGGGCCGGCTCACGTTTCTGCCGCGCCACTTTGGCCCGTACATGTTGACGGTCGAGCACTTTCTCTACGCGCAGTTCGCCAAGCTGTGTCCGACATACACCGGAGGCTATTGGCACTTTTACGCCTTGAGCAACGGCGGGTGTTATCTCGCACCGAGTCACGAGACCTATCCACTTGTGCATGCTGACAATTTCTTTGAGGCCACGGTCTCTGGCGATGCCGCCGGAATCATCGTGTCCCTGTTCACGTTCAGTCACGTATCATTTAGCTTGGAGGACGATCGATTCGGTCCTCGGATCGCCCAGTACTTTCATCTGCTGCGTGATTTCGCGGCTGACCATCCCGAGGCCGGGCTGATTGATCGAGCGATCGATCGACTAATGCGCTCGACAGGGCCAGTGGGCGTCTCTCGCTCGTCGGCCTTGTCTGATTAAGCCATCTCTTCCTACCTTCTCCCAGATTTATCTCTCCCGATCCTGATCAACGAGTGTGTTGGAACGTTCCAACAAGAGGGTGGCACCGCGCCCGCGCCGTGCCTCTGATTGCGCACCGTCGTGTCGCCTGCGGCGGCTCGACCGTGCTGACTTGTTCTCCCACTCCATCCAACTCCATCGCTCCCCACGGTGTGGGGCCCGTCCGGGTGCAACCGCGCCAGCCAACGGCCCGGAGGGCTGTCACGCTCGCAGCCGGCCGGGGCCCCAGACGCGGACGTTCTGTTGCGCCTCCTGCTGTGCGTGAGAGGCGCAACACATGTTTTGAAAAAAGAGCCGTGGGCGGGTCGAAGCGATGTGGCCGTTGGTCTCGTGGATGGCTGTTCTCATAGGGAGACAGTCCAACAGAAAGGAAGGACGGATGAACACTGCAACGATGTATCGGGCGAATATACGGAGGGCTAAGAGGCATCCGAATGCGATCCGGGCGGATCGAGTGGAACAGGCGCTGACCTACTATCGCGTGGCGGCCTTACGGGAGCCCGGAGCTGCTGTCGAGACGGTCCTAGCCGATTTTCTCTCTGACCTCCGTCATCTCTGCGATCGGATGAACCTCAATCTCGCGCAGCTCGATCGGATGGCCCATCGCAATTATCTCAACGAGAGATATTCACGGTGAGCAGAAAAACGGGAGTCGAAACGGCGTCCACCGTTCCGGCTCCCTCACCATGCACTACACCCAAGGGAGAGGCGAGAACATGGCAAAGAAGATCGTACCAGAAACCCAGAACCACAATGCAACTACTTCTGTGTGCGTCCCCCTCTATCGGCTTCAGGTCGTGAAAGAACGTCATTCGCCGCTCTATGGCGCCTCCAAGATGTCTGATTCACACGACGTGTCGAGATTTCTCCGGGCCCACTTCGAGGGGCGACCACACGAGGAATTTCTCGTCCTCTTTCTCGACGCGAAGCATGCACCCGTCGGCTATCAAGTCGTGTCAGTCGGGAGCCTCACCCTCTCGATCGTGCATCCACGCGAGGCGTTTAAAACCGCCGTCTGTCTGAATGCGGCGGCGGTGATCTTTGCGCACAATCACCCCAGCGGCGATCCGACCCCCAGCCAAGAGGACCGGGCATTGACGCAACGACTCGTCAGCGCCGGGGAGTTATTGGGCATTCGTGTCCTGGATCATGTCGTGATGGGGGAGGGGCGGCACGTGTCCTTCGCCGATGAAGGCTGGTTGCACGGTGAGGGGTGAGACTACCTTCTCACCAGTGAACATTCAGGAAAGGAACGCCACATGACAAGAGACCAATTAGGACGAGGAAGAGAGGACAGCAGCATGATTGCGGACACGCTCGACGAACTACCGAATACGAATGACGTAGAAGGTTGGCAATGCCCGGATTGCCAGAGCTGGGGACCGTTTACGGTTGACGTGACCAGGCGCGTGATGCTCAGCGAGGATGGGACGCCCTTCCTTAAAGACGACGGTGCCACGGATTACGACGACCAGGCGTTTGGGATGTGCCACGACTGCCAGCGACAGGCACCCGTGGCGTCTTTTCGGCACGAAGGAGCGTGACGCATGACAAAACGAAACCAACGTCGATTCGTGAGCGATCTGTTGAGAAGTATCCGTCATGACATCCATGCCGCCATCAAACAGGACCTGATTCCCCGCTCATGGGACGGCATCGAGTTACGTGAATATATCGCGGACAAAGCCCAGCGCTCCCGAGCACATCGGGTGCTCGTGGGACCACGGGCGCTCGCCTACCGTAAGCACGTCACGATCACGGCGTCCTTATGAGTGAGGAGACGATCATGGACGATGCAGAACGACAAGCACGTGAACTCTGGACGCAACAGGGTGTCGATCCAGCGACACAAGACCAGATCTTGGCCGACCTCGCCGCAAAGGCTCAACCGGGGGCCTGGGTCGGACCGTTTCAGATTCCATACGAAAGCCCGACAGTGGGAACAGAAAGGAAGACATCATGACGACTGAAGCGGAGACCATCTTTGTGAGCCCGGACGGTGAGGCAGGACAAGAGCATGAGCTGATTCCGAGCGTCAGCATTGCCAATCTTTTGCAGCAACGAGAGGCCGTGCTGTCGCTCTTTCGAGAGGCGCTCGACAAACTGGAGCAGGCCCATGCCCTTGCAACTGCGGCACGGCTCGGATTTCCTGACCTTTCGATGGCCCGAGGGTGGCGAGGTAATGGCTTCCACATGACGGGCGAGTTTGCGAACAGAACGACGTTGCTGGAGACGTTCCAGGCCTGTGTCGATGCCGGCGGATGGACCACACTCTTACACGATTCCGGCATGCGCTCGATCATGTCCGCATCGAAGAGAAAGGAAGTGGATGAGCAAATCGAAGCGGAACAAGTGCCCGAATTGACGCGCGACGCCATTCGCGCCACCTTTGCCACGCTTCATGACTCACGCGTGGATATGTTTGAGCAAGGTGTCATTGAATGCTTCCGCCGTCTCTCATGGGACTACAAAACCAATCTCCCGCAGAAATTTGGGAAGCGCCTGGTGATGACATATTTGACCTCGTACGGCAGCGCCAATATGCGGCAGACCGATCATCTGGACGATCTCCTCCGCGTCTTTCATCTCTGTGATGGAAAGCCGGAGGCTGATCACCGGATGGGTGCCTATCGTCTCATTGCGGATGCGATGCAGACGAGCTCAGCGTGGCCCAAACTCGCCGAGAATGATTATGTCTCCATTCGGCTCTTTAAGAATCACAACGGGCATGTGACCTTTAAGAGACCGGATCTGATTCTGCGGCTGAACCGGATCATCGCCAAGCACTATCCCAACGCCTTACCGGAACCGAAATAAGTACGTCCTTGTTCGTAACGGCAGCGGACGAAAACGTGGATTCTCACAGAGAGTCGAAGTAGACTAAGCTTAGTCCACAGGGAGGGACCCTATGAAAGTCACGACAAAGGCCGTGAACATCCATGAGGCGAAGACGCATTTTCCCAAGCTCCTTGCCGCTGTCGCGAAGGGGCAGCGAATTACGATTTGCAAAGATGGGACGCCGGTGGCGCAGCTCGGGCCGGTCGAGGCCACCATTCCTGTTCGCCGTCCGGGTTGCTGAAAGGAAGGGTGACCATCGCGGATGATTTTGATGCGCCCTTACCACCGGACCTCGTGGCCACGTTTGAAGGTCGACCATGAATCTCCTCTTGGATACCCATGTTTTTTTGTGGTTTGTGATTCAGGCTTCACAGCTCTCGAAAGCGATCTATCACCAGATCGAGACCACACCCGTGGTCTATATCAGTGCCGCCTCGCTGTGGGAGGTCGTCATCAAGATTCAACTGAAGAAACTGGCCGCAGACCCCAACGAGCTCGCCGCGAAGATCGCGGACAGCGGGTTTCAGGAACTGCCGGTGTCCGTGCTTCACACCCTCGCGCTTGAGCGGTTGCCGCTTCATCATCGAGACCTCTTTGACCGAATCCTGTTGGCACAAGCCCATGTCGAATACCTGTGCTTGCTGACTTATGATGCGAGTTTGAAGCCGTATGGGCCCGTCTGTCAGGTGGTCTCGTAGCTGAACCAAGCGATCATCGCGTCCGGTCGAGAGTGCACGTAACATGCGGAGATCCGGTCCATCGTGTACCAGCGCGACGAAGCCATCACAAGAAGGAGGCACGATGCGGACACATCGCCAGTACCTTGACGAACAAATCCAGAAAGACCCAACGTTCGCTGAGGCTTTTGTAAAGGCGGAGCAAGAGGCCGCACTCGTTGTCGAGCGTGCGATGCTACGTGAACGATCCAAGGGTAGTGACACCGAGTGAGGCACACTCCCTACGATGTAACACCCGCCGATTACTCCCTCGAAAACGATGACGCAGCCGGGTCTGGTTCTTAGCGATAGACCTGGTTAGGTTTTGCACATCGCCGCCTGTGCGCACGATCGTAGGAGTTCTGCATGCAGAACAGCGTTTCTCGATCGACGCCAAACGCCCAGGATTGCCGCTGCATCCGTGACTGATAGCTTTGTAAGCGTCGGGGATCTCGGTGTGCAGGAAGCGACCGGAATGGACCGGTTTCGCCATCCGTAACACCTCTTGTCCTTGCCCGGCTTCGCGGCGCGGCGGCAGTTGTGGTGAGTTCGGGTGGTGGGCTTGATGCTGCGCACGCGTGAGGCACCCATGTTCTCGCGGAGCTGCCGGAAACTGATGTGAAACGGGAGTGTGTCCGGCTTGGCAGTCTCTGCGAAGGCGGCCCGGGTTGCTGCGTTGGGCAGCGTGAGCGCAAACGGCATGCCCTGGTGCAGAATGACGCGAGCGTACAAGAGGCGGATGGCTGCGGCTTCGCTCAGGCCGAGGCGAGCGAAGATCGTGCGGGCCGTCTTTTTGAGGGTCGGGTCCATGCGGACTATAATCTTATCCATCTTGGGTGGATGAGGTCGTTCCGTCCAGGAAACCGACTGGAGGATCGCTGCCTGGCGGGTGCGGATCTTCAGGCTCACGTTCTTCCTGTTCCGTCCGATCGTCTTCATGGTCACAGCCCTAGACTGGCAATGGTTGCTGGGTACGCTAACGGAATCGAAAGACCCGCGCAAGGGCCAAGCTTGATCCCATGGGTCGTTCTCCCCGTGCCCGCCATACAGGTAGGTGTATAGAAATCTGAGACCTATGCGAGCGGGGGAGGAGTCGCCGCTTCTCCTGTGTGGTCTTTCTTTAAGAACTCGCGTTTCCTGCCCCCACCAGTCAGAGGGGCGGAAACGCCTGATGGGTTAGAGTCCGGCTCGACGACCCTTGCGGCTGTGCCACATGCTGATGTGGCGCAGGTGCCGGGTCGTTGTGCCGCACCACAGAGCGATCGTATTGGCTCCCTTGCAGAGCTGAGATGCCCGACGTCCAGAGGTCATCGGCCTACGCTCGGAGAACACGCGTGCGGAAAGGGTGTCGGACGTGTGTCGAGGGGGTTTACCCGAGCATAATCCGAAGAGCCTGGCGAAGCGCGGCTTGATCCGGCGCGGTGAGTCGGCCCAGTTTCTTGAGGACGAGGGCTGGGTCGATGGTGGTGAGGATCGGTTTGAGGACGGATGGCTTGAGCAATCCCGCCCCCTGCCAATCTTGCACCTGCACCTCACCCACGGAAAGGGGAGAAGGTTGCCGACTGGTGACCGCCATAATCAGGAGATCGGGGCGAGCGTGATGGTAGGCCGAGCTGCTGACCACGACGGCAGGACGGCGTTTGACGGCGGACTGATCCGTAAACGGGAAGGGGACTAAAACCACATCCCCGAAGTCATAACCGGTCATAGTCGGCGTCAGCAGGGTTGTCCCAGACCCGCGCGAATGCGGCGGTGGCTAACTGGCCGGCGGCTTGAGTCAGACCGCGCTCCTCGGCCTGACGGTGGGCGAGAAAATCGACGAAGTCTTCCACCTCAGCGACACGTTCAGGAGGGAGATGGCGAAGTTTGTGGAGAATCGTCTGTTCTTGCGCCGTTGTCATCTGCATAGCTCCGATTGGCCATCAGCCTACACGGCTCCCTCCTAAAGATCAATGATTCCTCCGTTGCGCACTGGGCCAGCCAAGCGCGTGCACGGCGATCCTGCCTTGACCCCGTTCCGATTTTGAGAGTTTTGCAGGATATGGCTCTCGCCAGCATTTGCATTGCACTATCGCGCTCCTTCTGCTACACATGCCTTCATGCCCAGCGCGCGTCCAACTCAGCTGACCGTGGATCTCGGCGATCTCAAAGCGCCCTGGGTCCAGTGGTGTACGCAGCAGCAGCTCACGCCCAGCCAGGCGCTGCGGCAGCTCCTGCGCCAGACCTTGCGGCGCGCGCCGCGACCACGTGCTACGCCGCATCGCGTGGTGGCCCGTCGCGGCGAGCGGCCCACGCGGCAAGTTGCATTTCGCCTCACGCCGTCGGAGTATGCGGCCTTGTCCGCTCGTGCTCAAACCGAAGGGTACCGCCCCACGCACTGGTTGATTGCCTTGATTCGCGTGCAGCTCACGCGGCAGGCGTCGTTGTCCGATCCAGAACGGCAGACAATCGCCCATTCCACCAAGCAGCTGCTCGCGCTCGGGCGCAATCTCAATCAGATCGCCCGGGCCTTGAACAAAGCTCCTACCCAACAGGCGGCGATGCGGCTTGAGCTATTGACCGATCTCTCGACGCGGATTCGGACCCATGTGGACCAGATCACGGCCCTCACCCGTGCGAGCCTTGAACGCTGGGAGCTGCGTCCATGACCAAGCCGATGTTTCCCATTGATACGACGCTCGACGAGTGGGGGAGCCGCTTGTTTAACCTCGCGCCTGGTCCACCTCCGCGACCTCCGAAACGGTCCACTTCGCCTGCGCCTTTTCGTGCGAGTGGCACCGGCAGTCGACTCAACTCGTCCCAGGCGCGTGCCGCCGCGGTGCGGCAGAAGTTACGGGATTTGGTCCGACGCTCGCCTCAAGTGATGGTGAAGCTCGCGAAGGCGCCGAAGGGCCTACGCGGGATTGCGAACAACCTGACGTACATTTCGCGGAATGGCCAACTCGAGCTGGAAGACGAGGACGGCCAGCTCATCAGTGGGAAGGAAGCCCTCGCCGATCTGAAAGTAGAATGGGAGCATGGTGGGACGCCGATTCCGGCCCAGTCCCGATCCCGCGACGCCTTTCATCTGGTCCTGTCCATGCCGCAGGGCACGGATTCGCAGGGGGTCCAGCGCGCGGCGCGTGACTTTGCCAAGTGGGAATTTCCCACCCATCAATATGCGATGGTGCTCCATACGTTTGACACCGATCCCGATCCTCATCCGTCCGTGCATCCGCATGTCCATCTGACGGTCAAGGCCGTGAGCTTCGATGGTATCCGCCTCAATCCGCGGAAACCTGATCTCCAACGATGGCGTGAAGAGTTTGCTGATGCCTTGCGGGAGCATGGCATTGAGGCCACCACCACGAGTCGTCTTCACCGCACGACGCAGGAGCGCTGGACGGTGCGGCATCTTCAACAGGGAACTCAGGGCGGGAAGACCCTGGAGCGGCTCAAGCGTACGACGCGCCGACCTGGACGAGCGCGGGAGGTCATGCGGAATTATGAGCAGGTGATGAAAGCCTTAGCGCGGTCGGATCACGGAGAGGATCGGCAACTGGCTGCGAACCTCGTCCGCTACTTGAGCGAGCGGTCGCGAGGACTCCCGAACGGTCGTACGCCGGAACGCGATCAGTCTTCTTGAGGTGGCGCACTGTCCGTTTTTTCCCATGCTTTCATCTGAGGGCCGCTGGCGATTCAATGTCGCGCTGAGCCCGGACCGGTTATCCGTCTCGTGCCCGCATCCCTCGTAAAAAGGAAATCGAGCGACGGGAAGATTCAGAGGGAAAAAGGAGCCAGTGTGGCGCACAAAGATGTCGGCTAACCGCGAGGGCTCTGGTGAACTCCCGCCCGGCGGTCAGCCGGACGGTTTGTGTAATTTGCCAGCAATTCTTGCAGTCGATCGGACCGGTCCGGGTGCCGTCACGAGAGGAGTTTCAAAAGCTATCTCGAGGAAGCAAGATAGGACTGTGAAGGAATAACAGGGTCTTTGCCATGGTGGCCCTCCTTGAGGGCACACCCTCAACCGGACAATTCATGTGCTACAACAACCGGAGAGATGCTGTGCTAACTACACGCTGTCGCAATACACGCTTCCTTCATCGACGCGATTGAGATACAGTCTGTCTCCTACGATACTTTTCGTAGAACCTCAGACAACGGAGGTATTACACAATACCGTACGTAATTCTTGAGGAAACAAAGGATCGAAGAAGAAATCCGGTCGTGCACGTGGCGGTAGAGGACATGCCTCACCCTTTTGCGACCTTTCCCATCGAGAGGAGGAGACACACGATGACCCATGCATTTGATCCCGGCTACGGCGGAGAGCCTTTTAAGAGCTTATGCGAGACCTATCCGGACGAGTCCGTGTATCCAGCGAGTAGTTTCCGTGTGGAATGGGGGCCGATGTTTCACCGGGGTCGCCTTGACGGCTCCGCGCGCGTCCTCGTGATCGGCCAAGACCCTGCGCAGCATGAAACCATCGTGCGCCGTATTTTGGTGGGCGAAGCGGGGCGGCGAGTCCAAGGATTCCTCGCCAAGCTCGGCATCACGCGGAGTTATGTGTTCATCAACACCTATCTCTATAGTGTGTATGGCAGCGTGAAAGTCAAGACACGGAAGAATCCTGCGCTGATCGCATATCGCAATCGGTGGTTGGAGGCGATGGTGGTGGGACAGCAGGTGGAAGCGGTCCTTGCACTCGGAGATGCTGCGGATGAGGCGTGGCAGTTCTGGGGTGCGACGCCAGTTGGTCAATCCGTTTCCGTCGCCTATGCGGCGGTGACGCATCCGACGCAGCCAGAAAGTTCATCGAAAGGGGACAAGGCGAAGCTCGCCGCTGCCACCAAAAAGATGCTGCAGAACTGGAATGGAGCTCTGCAGGCTCTCTCGCCACGCGTGCAGCATCCCGATGTGCCGGCGCCGCTCGTGCTGTATGGGGAAAGCTGGGCTGATGGCGACCGGGTCGGGATTCCGGAGTTCGACTTTCCCGCTGGTCTACCGGCCTGGATGCACGAGCAAGACGGCTGGGCCAAACGAGCGGGTGCGAACGACCTGGCGAAACGTCGCAACCTTACCATCACCGTGCCGAAAGGGATTATTCCATGACCGACATCGGTCGTCGCTGGTATCCGCTCATGGGCACTGTGTCCACTGCACGAGGCGCTACACCAACGACCGTGAGGGGTGCGAAGAAGAATGGCCCCATCGATCCGCTCACGGGCCCCAAGCTCGCCCTGGCGGGACGCGTCGTCACCATGGATGACGCCTGGACCGTGAAACCCAACGCCATCCTGTTCATCGACAAGGGGACGATTGTGGCGGTGCAAGACCGTGCCCAGCCGCCTCCCGCCGGATTCGACGGCGTGGCAGTGGTGGAGACGCGCGGGACGCTCTTTCCCGGCCTCATCGAACTGCACAATCATCTCAGCTATAACGCGCTCCCGCTCTGGAGCCCGGTGCCGAAGCGGTTCGACCACCGCGGCCAATGGCCCGACCATCCCGACTATCGCAAGCTCATCAGCGGGCCCATGACCGTGGTCGGGAAGTATCGCGATGCGCAGGGGAAACCTGCGTTGCTCGCACCGCTGGTCCGCTACGTCGAGTGCAAATGTTTGCTGGGAGGAGTCACGACGAGCCAGGGCATCATGCTGAGTAGCAATGCGGGTGTACAGCGCTACTATCGTGGGATCGTACGCAACGTCGAACGGACGGATGACGTGCATCTGTCTGAGGCGCAAGGACGCATTCCGGACGTGGACGCAAAAAACGCCAAGGCCTTCTTGACTCGGCTCAATAAAGAAGACAGTTGTTACCTCCTCCACCTGAGCGAGGGGATCACCAAATCGGGACAAGTCGATTCCGTGGCTCGTAAGCATTTTCTCGCGCTGGAAGTCGCGCCGAACCAATGGGCGCTCAACGATCGGTTCACCGGCATCCATGCGGCGGGTCTGTTACCCGAGGATTTCGAGGTCCTGGCACATCATGGGGGCTCGATGGTGTGGTCGCCGCTCAGCAATCTGCTGCTCTATGGAGAGACCGCGCGCGTGGAGGCAGCCAAGGACGCGGGCGTTCGCATCGGCCTGGGCAGTGACTGGTCGCCGTCCGGCAGCAAGAACTTGTTGGGGGAGTTGAAAGTCGCGTGGCTTTATTCCCGGCACAGACTGGATGGGTTATTTAGTGCACGCGAGGTGGTGGCCATGGCGACACGGGAGCCGGCGAAGATTCTCAAGTGGCACGATGCCCTGGGGACGCTCGAGGCCGGCAAACGTGCCGATCTGCTGGTCCTTGCTGGCCAAGAGGGCGATCCTTATGATGCGCTCATTCGGGCGAAGGAAACGGCGATCAATCTGGTTATGATCAACGGGGTGGTCCGCTACGGTTTGCCTGAGTTGATGAAGGTACTCGCTTCGCAAGGAGAAACGGTGCGGGTGGGCGGGGAGACGAGATGGCTGTTTCTCGAACAGGAGACCGCCGATCCGGATGTCGCGCAGGTCTCTCTAGGTACGGCTCGTCGTGCACTGCAGGCCGCGTTCCATAATCTCCCAAAGCTCGCCAGAGAACTAGAGAAGCCGAACACACGAACCGCCAAGCAAGCCGTGCTGGACATCCGTGAACCGGTGGTGTGGACGTTGGCGCTGGATGAAATTCAGGACACGGGAACCGATCTGCGCCCGCGGTTGCCGCTGAATGGTCCACGTGATTTCACCGGGTCCACGCGTCTCTCACAGCGAGCCACAGCTCTTCCTCTGTCACAGCTGCTTCAGCCACTCGCACTCGACCCGCTGACCGTGGCCGACGATTCCAATTTCCTTACTGAGATCGCGAACCAACCGAACCTGCCCGACCCGATCCGCAGCAACCTTGCGACGCTCTACTGACGACAAAGCCCGCATGTACAGACGCTGTACGGACGATACGTGAAGGAGATAGGAAGGTGCGCGGCGTGAAACCGCGACTGTTCCAGCCAATTGGAGGAGGACCTCCCTTGAGAGAGAATGGATTTGTCTCATCAGCGCGCAGCTCACGCTCTTCCTTGTTACACAATAAAGGTTCTATCACTCACGGGTTCCCTCGGTTGACAATGGACATCCGAACATGTGTGATGTGAACAGACTGGTATGAAGCACCAACGGCTGGCGGGAACCAGCCACGAGAGGCATTCACCGTCTTCGGGGCTCGGTGCGCTTGACCCGGCGCTCCGGCAGGCGCTCATGCGAGTGAACCCCGAGTACTTTGCCTGGTCCCTTGAGGCACAGGAGCGCTACCGCGTCAGCATGCCTGAACACGACGCGTTCCGTCTCCATCAGGAGTTGCTCAAGGCTCTGTTTGGTCTCCGCGCACACACGGAGGACGAGCTTTCGGAGATGAGCCACCAATTCGATGATGAAGCACATCTGGTGTTCAACCGAGCGTGGTTGCCCGTCGCTGGGGTGGGTGAGGATTTCTACCTCCTGAATGAATACAACACGCTCTACGAGTACGACTACGACGACCACTGTTTTCAAGAACAGGCGCGCAAGGATCAAACACCGGATTACATTGTCAAACCCTACCGTGGCGCGTTCTATTACGCCTGGGCCCGCCTCTTCATCGATGGCGTCTTTCACTACGCCTCGCTCTGCATGGCGGCCGGCTATGTCTACAGCCACCTCGACGAGTTCGGTCAGAAGAAGGTTGCCACGTTCATTCCGCACCGCTACGTGAAGGGCAAGAATCACGGCAAGCGCGAGGGCAACGGGACCATCTTCAGCCAGCGGCTCGATGCGGATGGGAAAGAACCGCAGGCTGAGGAATTGCAACGGAGATGCTGGGACTACCTGTCACAACACTTCGACGCCCTTCTCACCGAGTTTGACGGTCGGGCCCGCAAGGCCGTCTACATGGAGGACGCAAGCCGTCACAACGATCCGCACATGCAGTTCATCTTTAGCGACAAGACGGCATTGCAAGCCGTGCGCTTCCGACAGTTCATGCGCGACTGCCGTCCCCTCGTCGCCGATCGTGCGGAACTGGAGGCGGTCATCCGCCGTGAGCGCCAGGCACTCGAGGAATACCTGGAGTCCACCTGCCGGGATATTTTCGTCCACTTCGACCCTAAGGTCGCTCCGTTCCGCAAGAAGCGAAAATTCATCATCGGCGATGGCGCACTCAACGATCTGCTGTGATCTTGTTCGCACGAATGAGCCGGCTTCCGATAGTACGAGGGTGCGGCCAGGACCACTCAACGGAGAGCGGATGAGAACGGGGGCGATACGACACGCTGCAGCTCTGACTCCTCCGTCAAGATTACTATTGCGACGGCTTGACCCTCAAATATCCGATTGCTCAACATGATGCACTGATCGTACGGTTATTGCCCAGTGCGAGCCAGACACATCACCTTGAGCTCTACGGTGTGAGATACACTCGTCATTGCATGAAATATCAATAAACTTATATAATGCGTGCGATGAAACCCTTGGTGTTCGTCGGATCAAGTCGTGACGACCTGAGGGCATTCCCGGCGGAAGCCAGACGATCGGCCGGATTCGAGTTAGAGTTTGTTCAGCAAGGACTGGAGCCGTCCGATTGGAAACCCGTGCGCGAAGTGGGTACTGGTGTTCGGGAGATTCGCATCCATGTCGTAGGGGAATGGCGCGTGCTCTATGTGGCAACATTTGCAAAGGCCGTGTATGTGCTTCATGCGTTTCAGAAGAAAACGCGGAAGACAAGAAAAGACGACATGGTCTTGGCGCGTCAACGATATCGCCAGATTGGAGAACGGGGATGAGGAAGAATATGACCAAATCGAGCGGCAATGTGTTTGTGGATCTGGGTTTTGATCCAGCGGAGGCGGCGGTGCTGCAAATGCGCTCACAGCTCATGAGCGATCTTCGCCGCTACATCGAAAAGCACAAGCTCACGCAAGCACAAGCAGCCAAGCGCCTTGGGATTGCCCAATCGCGGGTGTCTGATCTCGTCCGGGGAAAATGGGACCGATTTAGTCTCGAAATGCTGATTACCCTTGAGGCGCGCCTGGGGCGTACGGTTCGAGTCGCATTCGCGGCATGATGGAACGACTTACGGAGAGGAACGGTCCCTACGTTCAGTCTCCGTGAGCAATGCGACAATCTTATCCTTCTGTCTGCTTCAATTTCTGCTTTTATGAAAAGCAGAAATTAGACAGAAGACCGTCCCCGTGCTATTCTCCAGGTCATGCCCGCGAAACCCTTCGTGCAGCGCCCTCCCCGACCGCCGTGGAATAAGCGTGTGGCCGTGGGGCAGATGACGCCGCTCACCGCCGCCCAGGCGGCCACCATTCGTGCCAAATTGACCACCGAACAGAAGCTCCGGGATCTGGCCCTCTTCAATACGGCCCTCGACACGATGTTGCGGGCTTCGGATCTGTTGCCGTTGCGCGTCCGGCAAGTGACCGATCATCGCGGGCGGATCATCGAGGAGTTTCCGATCCGGCAGCGGAAGACTGGTCGGAGTCATGTGGTGGCACTTTCACGGGAGACACGCGACTCGCTGGCCGCGTGGATTGCGGTCTCACGCAAAGGCCCAGGCGCCTACCTGTGGACGAGTATCGGCAATCGGAAGACCAGGGTGTATCTGACGCGGGAGCAGTACGCCAATTTGGTGAAGCGCTGGGTTTCGTATGCGGATTTGAATTGGAAACGCTACAGTACCCATTCAATGCGGCGATCAAAGTCAGCGGCGATCTATCAAGCCACCAAGGATCTGGCGGCCTGCCAGCATCTGCTCGGGCATAAGAACATCGGGAGTACCGCGCACTACCTCGGCATGGATCAGCGGCGCGCGCTCTCGCTTGCCAAGAAGATACGAATCTGAGTCGTTGTGTGGACACGTCAGCCTGCTGGACGGACGCTCGAGTGTCCGCTTGAAAAACGTTGTCAGATATGACAATATAGAACCCTATGACATGTGCGATATAGCCTATGGCCGAGATCCGGAAGACACGCCCGATATCGTGGGTCAAGGCTGCGTTGAAGGAATTCCGGCGCTTTCCCGATGGGGCTCAAGCGGTGTGCCTTACGGCCCTCACGATTGCGGCTGAAGAGGGCAAGACCGATCTCGTGAAGCCGCTCCATGGTTGAGTTCCGGCGTCTTTGAGATCGCGCTGCCGTTCAAAGGCAATGCGTTTCGAGTCGTGTACGCAGCCCAGTGGTCGCATGAGTCCATGCCTTTCAGAAGAAATCCACCACGGGCATCAAGACACCACCACGCGAGATTGAGCTGATCAGGAATCGGATGAAGAATTTGAAGGAGATACTCCCATGAAGCGAGGAGAGCAACTAGAGATCGTGCGTGGCAGCGGCAATGTGTTCCGGGATCTCGGTAGGAAGAATGTGGATGCTGAACAGTTCAAGGCGATTCTAGCCACCGAGATCATCCATGTGCTGGACCGGGAATGTTTGACCGTCCGTGGCGCCCATGCACGGACTGGCGTCGCCGCGTCCGATTTTTCGCGCATTCGCCATGCTGATCTCGGCCGCTTCACCGCAGACCGCCTGATCATGATTCTCAACCGTCTCGGGTCGCGAGTGGAAGTACAGGTTCGCGTACGGCCCGCCAGAAGCGCTGCCTGATGACGGGTGGCCCCTTCAGCCAGCATATTGTCTTCAGTCGAGCTGCCTCATAAGCGCACGGTCGTTGCATGTCCTTATCGTATGTTGAGGTACCCAATTTACGTCCGTTTGACCGTGCTTTGGTCTTGAAGAAGCGAGGAAGGCTGGCACAATCAGGACGTTCGTATCCTGTTCCCTCTGGTGTATACCGTCCCCTCGTTTCCATCTTTTCCTGAGAGAGCATCAGACATGGTGGGGTCGTACTCGATGGGTACTTGTCCGGCAAGGACACGGCATTTGAAGAGGTTGTAGAGGTAGCACTCACGAAATCCAGAACGAGCCTCGCCCGCAGGTACAGGTGTTGTACGGACGATACGTGAAGGAAATAGCAAGGTGCGCGACGTGAGACCGGCGACTCTTTCTACTAATTGTACGGGGACCCCAGTTACAACGACGAACTCCAATCGCCCTGACCGCGATAATGGCTATCCGATCGCGGAGGCCAATTCGGGGTGGACTGACAAGTGGATTGGGAGAACCTTCGGACTAGATTTAATGGTTGGGAAGTGTGATGAGACGCGACTCAAGATGGTTTTGGGATCAATGATCTTGTCGTGCTCAAGCAGCCACATCAAATACAGAGAACGAATCAATCGGTCATTGGCGATTCCGAGGCGTTCTTCGCCCGTCTCCCACCGGGACACCGTGGTGGGCGTGACTCCAAGCACGGTCGCGAGATCTTTCGCTTTCATTCTCATTTCTTTGCGGAGAAACCGACACTCACGTCCAGTCAGAATATACGGCTTCCGCATTAAGATCTCCGCGATTTTGGCATGGAGCGCGGGTACATTTTCGATCTCTGGAAAATCCGCCCGGCACGTTGGACAGGAGAACGTCATCATGCCATCCAAAAAGACATTCCTGAGGCCAGATTCAGTATAGCGGTACGGTTTGGCCTGCGTTCGCCGCTCGAGAGCGTGGCCACATTGTGGGCAGTGCGTCATACGTGGTCCCCTTCTAAAAAGCTGTGACCAGGACAAGGCCTGATTTGTTTGCTGTGGGAGCGACTCTCACCGTTAGCTCGTCACCCTCAAGATCTGTCCCAATGATATCGTGATTCCAGGAGTTGGTGTTCTCATTCCATTCCGGAGTCGGACTCACCATCCCGGTCCGGAACACTTCAAGGGCATCTTGAATGGAAAAATCACGTTCTCGGCCGCGTTTCTTAAAATGCGGTGTTGGGATCAGTGAACAACTGCCCTCTTGGACCCCGCGTACCAAGGCCGCCATTTCGGCAACGGACGAGGGGACGGGCCTTTCACCCTGTCTCCTCTCTTGATCAGAGGATACCATAACTTAACACCATGTAAAGTGACGACGTCAAGTTATTTTTAAGGCTAGCAAGTTCTTGTTAAACAAGAGCCAGGAATTGCGACTACCTTGGTGACACTCTGCAACCTCAACAAGCGAGGCGCTAAAGAGAAACAATCCTTCTCAGTACAGAGGAATGAGCCAGGTCCAAGCCCAGATAAGAAATATGTGAACCGCAATGATGATAGAGTCTACTTGTCCTCAGCTGGACAGTGTGCGATGACTTCCGGTCATTCCACATGACGTGGACATCGAAAGGCTCATCTTGGTCTCTTATCTTGTTCAATGAATCGATAGCTGATTGCCACCATCAAGGTCATTCTGATCTTGTGTGTCCGTTGCGGATCCATTTGTTAGGCTTGGGGCAGTTGCCTCCAGTACTGTCAGCTCCAGCCCTTCGATTTCCTGTATCGTCTTTCCGGCAATGCCCTGCAGATCGCCGTACATGCCTGCCGTCGCCTGCATGACCCGATCGATCTGCTCTTCTCGTTTGGCCCACTGCTTCGTAATGGCCTTCTTCTCTTTGTCGAGATCCTCCTGCATCGACGAGAAGGCCTCCACGATCGCCTCGATGCGATGACGGAAGCGAGGCCCGGTGAGGTATTGGTAAATCATCTCCGTCTTGGTTTGCTGGCCTTCGGAAGCCTGTCGAGCCGAGGCGACTTCAATTAAGGTATGGCGAAGACTGTATGCGAGAGGGAGAAGGGTCTTTGGGTGTGTGATCCAGACATTGTCGACGAGACCGAAGGTCTCGAGATCTTTCGGTAGGCATTGACTGACGATGACGGCGAGCTCCGCTTTAGCCGCCCGTTGATCTTCACGCAGCTTGACCAGCCAACCATCGCTCCAATTCTTAGTCCGCTTCGATTCCCAGATGATGGTCCCACAAGACTGGCCGTTGATGCCGGCCACCCGCTGGAGGGCATCGCCGCCATGTTCCCCTTTGGGGACTGGCTCGATGGTGTCGCGCGGAAACTTCACACGAAGCATTGCTTCCAGTTCTAATTCCTGGACCTCGCCCTGAAGCTGTTGTGAGCCTTGCTCTGCTTTGCGTTTCAAGTCCTCGATTTGCTTCTGCATCGACGAGATGGTTTGCTCTTTCTCCAACACTTTGAGCTTGAGGCTCTCTTCAGCCTCTTTCTTGGCCTGGTCACGGGTTTCGGCCAAGCCCTTTTGAACGCGCTTCTCCACCGTCAGGTCAAGTTCACGCTTGGCATCGTCCAGCTCACGCTGCTTCTTGATGAGTTCAGCCTGGGCTTTCTGCGCCTCAGCCAATTTGGCTTCGCGCTCCTTCATCAATACTTGGAGATCGGCTAGCTCCTTGCTCTTGTGATCAAGATCGGTTTGCAGGGCCAGCTTCGCTTTCTTCGATTCTTCAGCCGCGATTCTGGTTCGCTCTAGGCGGACTTTTTCGGCGACCTGTTCGTCGAGCTGCTCCTTTGCCTTCGCGACCGCCTCCTCACGGGAGCGCAGCTCGGCTTCTCGCCTGGCGGCCTCCGCATCCTTGTGAGCCAAGCGTCTCTCATACTCATGACGTGTGGACTCAATCAGTGGGGCGGCAAGCGACTCCGTGAGTTTGACCTCGGTCTTGCAACTTGGACAGATGATGGTTGGTTCACTCATGGTGTTCATCCCCTTCGAGGATTTGCAGGTGAACAGTCAACAGTTCGTGCGAGCTTACTCTTTGTGGGAGCGTCCCTTCAATCTTTTCCAGAAGTGTCTCATGCTGATGCGGTGAAACGGTACCCATTCAATCGCAATGATCTTGATGCGCTCGTCATCGTGGTCCGTGAGGCCAGGATAACGGTGGCCGTACATGCTCGAAGCATTGATCGGTCTTCATGGGAAGCTTCCACCATTCCGGGGCTTCCCTTCGGCTTCAGCACAACATTTCTTTGAAGAATAGAGGACCTTGGGACGTAGAGGAGTGCTGGTAGACCGTCGGCATTAGCGAGGCATTTTTCGTGCGACCACCTTCGTCAGCGCCGCGGAGCGAATCTTCTTCCAATCTGCCGCCGTCAGTGCCGTCTTCGAGCTGTTCAATCTTTCCAGCAATTGCGCTTCTAGCTCGTCGTCGGCTTCCGTTTTGCATCGGCCCGGATCAATTCCCGCACATATTCGCTGGCGCTGCTATAGCGACCGTGCGCGATCTGCCGATCGACGAATTGTTTCAAGTGATCAGGCAAAGAAATGTTCATGCTCTGCATCGGGTGCCTCCTTCTGTCACGCATCTTCCCACCTATGCCAGGAATAGCCAGCAATGGCAAGGATTGCCATTTCCTGCCATTATGAGGCATCCCGCTCACGCCTCGACTCGCCGTGCAGCGTTCCATTATATTAAGCAGTCGCCCTGACGTGTACGCAGTTGCCTGCTGACCGACGTCTACATCAGGCGCGTTCCGGAGCTGACTCCTACACTTCTTCTGCCTTGACGAGTCGGACTCACGGCTTGAAAAACGGTAGCCCGGGACCTTCTCGTCTCGTCCGTTGATTCACCCTGCACGGCCTTGCTGCTGACGAACAGCGACCGGCTGGTAGTCTGATGTCTGGTACCTGTGCGGGTCCGGCCTCCGCCCTGGCTTTTCATCGTCAGGCTGCGTCGTCCGCTCTGTCTCCTTTATCGTCGCTGTGTGGCCTCCACGCCGAGTGAGAGGCCAACACATCAACTCACACAAAAGGAGTAAACACATGGCAACTCAATCAAACAAACCGGTCACCACGCTGCAGCAAACTGCCTGGCTGCTTGATATTCCTCCCATAGGAAGATGCAACGTCACGGTGACTGGCTTCACCAGCCGCAGCCCCGCGTCTGCCGAAGAGCCTTCTGGAGAGGGTGATGACGGGATTCATCAGGCAGCTTTCAAAAATGATGGTCGTGCCAGATCAAGGGTCAACTGACCATACGGGTTAATGTGGCCATGGAAGAGCGGCGTCAGTGCCCGGTGATCTTCGGCGCTGAGGCGTCTCCAGAGCTCTTCCTGTTCAATCGTGCGCTCGACCAGAATCGTGTTGATCAGCATCAGGCAGTTCTGCAGTAACTGTAACGAGAGCGTCACCACTTCTTGTTGTTCACGGCTGTTTGTGGCCAGCTCGCCTTGGCGACCGTAACAGATGAAGTCATTCGTGGCATCCCAGTTCTCGACCACGTTCAGCCCATCGTGCACTTCGCGCTGGATCTCGCGAGAGGACAGGTACTGGCATAGAAACAGGGTCTTCGCGGCCTTGCCCAGCTCGGTCAACGCTTTGTAGGTTGGGTGTGTACGGTTATACGAGTTGTAGCGCTTCAGAATCGCTTCCGCGCTCGCCATGCCGTGCTTGAGGGCGACGGTGGCTTTCACCATCTCATCATACTGCTGCTCGATGCACTCAAACCGGATAGGGCGAGCAAAGGTGCTGGCGAGATGGGGATACTCCGCAGTCGTCGTCCCAGAGCCTGGAAGATACAGGCGCTCATATTTGATCCGCTTGAGCCGGGGCATGAGCCGTATTGTTCCGAGCAGGTGGCAAAATGCAAAGGCGACCTCCGATTGACCGTGGCTGTCCACGAAATTCTTCTCGACGCGCATGTCCGTGTCAACCACGCGTCTCACCGATCCAGCGAATCGACCACGCGGACACCTTCTTCGGCCACATCCGTGCCGATATCCGCCACGGCGGGACGCGTGCCTATTACGCGCAAGAGCCCGATTACATCCGTATGCCGCCGTTCGAGGCGTTCGAGAGTCCTGAAAGTTACTACGCCACGCTGGCTCATGAAGCGATGCACTGGACGAAGCACCTTGCCCGTGAATTCGGGCGCAAGAAGTGGGGCGACGAAGGCTATGCCGAGGAAGAACTTGTCGCCGAACTTGGTGCGGCGTTCCTATGCGCCGACCTTGAGCTTTCCCTTACCCCGCGTGAGGATCACGCTTCCCTCGCAAAATTCACCGGGCTAAACAGGTGCTGACCGTATAGCTATTTGAGAGACCCTAGGTGTTTAGTCCCAGCATTTGAGGGGGTGGGTTACCGGTGAATCGTTCTGGTTCTTGTGTCCATAGTTTGCCGATGTATTCGAAGGGCGTGAGGCCCGGGAGGGTTTTGAGCCGCCGCCCATCATTATAGGCGGCGCTGAAGTCGTGAAGGTGAGCGTCGAGTTGCTGATGGCTCTCGTCATGAGAGCGTTTGACGGTGACGTCCTTGATCGTCCGGTTCATGCGTTCAACCGGGCCATTGGTCCAGGGAGGCTTGATCTTGGTGAGGCGGTGCTCGATCCCGTGTTCTTCGCATCGCCTGTCGAACAGGGGGGTGATGGACGTGGCGGTCGGGCCGTCAGCGTCGCGCGGTGGAAACGTGAACGGGAGGCCAGTGTCCGTCAGCACGGTGTGGATGTTGTCTGGGACCGCTGCGATCAGCGCGACCAGGAAGGCTGAGGCCGTGCCCCTGTTCGCTTGGCTCACGAGCTGGACGAAGACGAACGTGCTGGTGCGGTCGATCACCACGTACAGGGGCAGCGTGCCTTGCGTCGTTCGCCCCTCGGCGATGTCGAGGTGAAAGGAGCCGAGGGGATCTGTCCTGAATGTCTTCTGTGGGTTCTTGTCTCCGGTCACATCGGGTACCCGGCTGATACCGTGGCGCTGCACGCACCGATGCCATGACGACCGGGTCAGGTGCGGGATCGTGGCGTGCAAGGCGTCGAGGCAGTCAGCCAGTGGCAGCCGTATATGTCTGCGAAAGGCGACATGATGGCTTCTTCCTCAATCGACAATGGGGCGGACTTGGCATGCTTGGGGCCGGTGGGAAGAGCGTGGACAGACGTTCGCCTCTTCCACGTGGCCACCGTTTTGGGGGTGATCCCGTGCCGTCTGGCCAGCATGATCAGGCTTTCTTGACGCTGGTGGATGGCTCGACGCCCCGCCGCTGTCGTGCGGGCGCTCCCGTGAAGGACGTGTCCCATAGCGCGTCCTTCCAGTGATGACTGAAGACATGTCAGCTTCTTACCGGTATGGAGCCCAGGGACGCGGTAAGCGATTGATGCCGTCCAGTGCGGCGACTTT
>JACZCY010087330.1_pt1 | contig 21280 bp, 16 predicted proteins | sample 8641821 | NCBI WGS metagenome assembly JACZCY01 (sample SAMN15324609, study PRJNA640507) | soil metagenome | isolation source: intercropping sugarcane | place: China: Luxin town, Laibin City, Guangxi Province | collected 2019-07-25 | depth 10cm m | reverse complement strand
TTGGCCAAAGCCGAAAGCCGAATGCCGGGAGCCGACAGTCATTTCTCCCTCCTGACGTTCATGGAAGAAGCGGCCACCACCGCCCGTGTGCGCGAACGCATCACCGGTATGCAACCTCAACAACAATCGCTGGCGCAAGGCTACGAAGAAACGGCCGTCGATCTCCGATTGGAAGGCATCCAATTGCCCGACTTATTGGCATTACTCGTGGCCATCGACCAAGCCCCTTACGACCTGCACGTTCGCCATCTGCAGATCCGCCCGAAATTCGATAATCCCGTCAACATCGACGCGACCGTTCGAGTCTTGAGTTATGCCAAGAGCTGACGAACGAGGCGTCGCGCTGCTCTTGGCGCTGTTGGTGTTGACGATCCTCACCGCCCTTATTCTTGAGTTCGATGCGGAAGCACGCCGCGAGTACCGAGCCGCCGCCGCCTTTCGGGACGACTATAAGGCCGGCATGTTGATCCGCGCCGCCGTGCAGGCCGCGCGAGCCGTCTTGCTGCAGGATCTCTTGCGTGAACGGATGACGGGGCAGAAATATGATGGTCCAACCGATATCTGGGCCATGCCGATCAAGAATTATGCGATCGGGGACGGATTTCTGACCGCGCAGATCCAAGACGAGACGGGAAAATTCAACCTGAACGACCTCGCGTCGATTTCGGGAGGCGACATTCAACAAAAGAAGAAGATTCTCCGAGCCAAACGATTGTTCGAACTGCTCAGGATCAACCCAAACCTGGTCGATGCCCTCATCGATTGGATGGACCAGGACGAAGTGCCTCAACCGGCCGGTGCCGAAAGTCTCTACTACCAATCATTGAGGCCGCCCTATCGGTCCGCGAATAGCCCGTTACTCGGACTGGGAGATCTCCGGCTCATCAAGGGGTTCACGCCGGAGATCATTGAGCTGATCTCTCCCTACGTGACGGTCTTCCCGCAGGAGGGAGGAGCGCCGATGAACATTAACACCGCCGATCCCATCGTCCTTCAGACGCTGGATCCGAGCGTCACTCAATCCGTGGCGCTGGAGATCGTCCAAGGGCGCCCCTACAAGACCAAAGTGGAACTCGATCGAGTCGGGAGCTTTCAAGAAATCGGGCGGACATTGAGAAGCGACTACGACATCAAATCGGACTATTTCTCCGCGCGCCTCGCCGTCACCATAAATGAAACGACCAAAACCGCGTGGGCTATTCTGAAGAGAGACGCCGGGAAGAGCGAGAGCACTGTCGAATACCTACGGTTGCTCTAACCACACAATATGAATTGTGGATTGCGCGTTGCTGGTTTCGTGGTGTGAGTGTTGTGTCTTCGAGTGTCTTGTTGTCGGAAAACCAGAAACTCAAACCATGAAATCTGGAACCTAATCAAGCGGCACCGTGATCGTCACCTCATTACCCAGCTCATTGTACGCCAAGCAAGGGAAGAACGATCGAGCCAAAAACATTCCTCGCCCGTTCGTGTCTTCCGACTTGCAAACCTCTTGGGATCGCGCGAGTAGGCTTCGCCACTTGAAGCCCTTGCCCTCGTCGATGATCCGATATACCAGACTGTTTGCATCCTTGTCGTGAAGCACATGCATGGTCACCCGACGATCCCTCAGCCGAGTTTGAGCGAGTCGGTGAGTGAGCAGCTGTTCATAGCGGCCTTCCAGCAGGGCTTTTTGCTTTTCCCGGTATTGGATCTCGAGATTCCCATGTTCAACAGCGTTAAAAAGTAATTCTTGTAGCGCTCCGCGAAGGTGCAGCCGTCGGATCGGAGGGAGTGTCAAGGCCGTCGCCTTGATGAGCCAAGAGATCACTCCCGGGATATGGGTCGGATCGGAATCGACGGTCAGTCGATATTCCGATCGGCAGAGTCCCGGAATATCCGCCAGATCTCCGGGCAGGAGATTCCGAGCGCGCTGCAACGCATGCGCCAGCTCTTCTTCAGTCACGGGCTTGTGTAGATAGTCTGCGGCTCCGATCCGAAGCGCTTGGACGATCATCGATTCCGGCGCATCCTTCGCCATGACGATCACCGGACAGCGTTCATGCCTGGCTTTCAGCTCCTTGAGCAAGGTCAGACCCGTTGCCTCGGGAAGAAACAGGTCGGTGATCACAATGTCCGGTGCCGCCAGATCGATCGTCGTTAACGCGGTGGTTGGATCGGACGCCGCAACGACCGAAAACCCCCTGCCCTGCAACTGTTCGGCAATGCGCGCCTGGGTGTCCGGACAGGGATCGATCACCAAGAGATGATCAGATGTCGTGAGCGTACTCATGCGGCCATTCCTTTGTCGCGCACCTGACGGAGTGCGGCGAGAAGACGTTGGAATTCCTGCTCCAGCATGGCATAGAGCTGCCCGCCATGCGCCAAGTTTCCTGCTTTCGCCGCCTCTTCCAATTCTTTGCAGGCTCGAAGAGCGGCCGGGGCGCAGAACTGTAATATAGCGCCCTTCAACCGGTGGCTCGATCGTGCCACACCTGCCGCATTTCCGGCACCCAAGGCCATCTGAGCATCCGCCAAGTCCTTCGGACCATGCTCCATAAACAATTCGATCATCATCTGGAACGTCTCTCGGTCATCATCGACACGGGCGAGAGCCTCCTCGAAATTGAAGACAGAGTCATGGGGCGGACAATCACTCATGAGAAACCTTCTCGGCTAGTTCGATCCCCATCAGCGCCACATCATCGGGGAAGTGTTCGTGCCCCTGCCATCGCACCGACTCCGCAATGGTACCGGCTACGACTTCCGACAGGGAGCAATCGCCGAATGCGCGAACCGTCTTTTCCAGCCGATCTTGTCCCCAGAGTTCGCCGTTCGAGGCCGGCACTTCATAGAGACCGTCGCTCAGCACGTACAACCGATCGCCTTGCTCAATCTCGAGTTCTTCCGTAAGGTAGATCGTTGACTGATCGAAGCCCAACGGCAAATTGGGCTTGGCCATCCAACAGACTTCGCCGGACCGGCGATGAAGAAGCGCTCCATTGTGTCCGGCCGTCGCATAGGACAGGGTACAAGCGCGGACATCGAGCCTGGCGAAGATGATCGTAAAATAATTTCCATCTTCCGTCAGCGGAAACTGTCTATTCGCTTCCGTCAAAATCGCACCCGGATCGCTGGACCCGACATGATGCAGCAGATTCTCTCTGCGCAAGAAAGTTGAAAACGAGGCCGACCGTAGCGCCGACGATACGCCGTGACCGGACGCATCCAGCAAATACAGCCCCAGCACGTCGTCATTCCACGGCACGACGTTGAAGAGATCGCCCCCCAAACCGAGCGACGGCCGATAGGCATGGACCATCTGTACACCCGGCAAAAGTGTCCCCGGCACCGGAAGCAACGACTCCACATAGCGCGCGGCGGACTGGAGCTCCCGTTCGAGGACGTCCTGTTTCCTTCGGATTTCATCCGTCACGTCCTCGAGTCTTCGGATCAAGGTCGCCGTACGCATCCCGGCCTGGACGCGAGCCGTGATTTCATACTTGCTGGCGGCCTTGCTGAGAAAGTCATCGGCTCCTCGAGCTAAACCTTCGGCGATCTGTTCAGGCTGATCATGACTCGTCATCATGAGAATTTGACTCGACAGCAGCTCAGGATCCTGACGAACCTGCTCACAGAAGGATGGTCCGTCCATTTCCGGCATCATCCAATCTAAGATGGTCAGATCGGGCCGCTCGCGTCGGAGCGATTCCAACCCGGTCTTTCCATCTCCGGCTTCGATCACCCGATAGCCGAGTCGTTTGAGTCGAGCCGCCAAGGCTATCCGCGCGGTAGGCTCATCGTCCACGACCAACACAGTACGCAATCCGCCCTCTGCAGCACTACGGGATGTTGTCACTGCGGCTGGAGTCGGCATTGGTATGAGACTCGATGAGAGTTCCTGCGAGCGTTTCGATCGACGACGCACCGTCGGGCCGATCGGTCGGTCATCGACCTAGGCTGCGCGCTGGTGTCCGGCCAATGCATCCTGCTCGTTGTCATAGACCGGAATCAGTTTTTGAATGTTTGCCAGACTCATGATTTCCCGCACGTAACTTTGCGGCTTCAACATGCTGACTTTTCCTTGGCTCAACTTGAAGTTCTGGGAGACGAGCGCCAGCAATCCGAGCCCGGAACTGTCCACAAAGCGGACTTCGGCCATGTTCAAGATCAGATGCCGACAGCCCTTCTGTCGAATCGTCTCCACGGCCGTTTTGAATTGTTCCCGATTCGCGTATGTGAGATCTCCCGTCATCTCAAGAACCACACCGTTCGGGACGGGGCGCTCTTTCGTATGCATCGCCATGAGTACCTCCTTCATTCAGACCAATCGAAATCGACACGTCTCGACCGCTCATGCAACCCGAGCTTCAGTCGCCGCTTCCTCCGTTGGAAACACTGCGATCATCTTATCGATATTGGCCATCTCCAGAATCTGTTTCACGGTTCCCTGGGGATCCACGAGACTGAGCCTGCGTTCTTCAGCCCTAAATTGTTGAGCGGTCAAGGCCAGAAGACCCAAGGCAGCACTGTCTATATAGGTCGCCTCGCGAAGATTAACGATAAGATGCCTTCCACCGGACTCTCTAAAAGCCGACACCGCGGAAGAGAAATCCTTACGGTTGCGGTGCGTGAAGACATCAACGATCCGTACCACGGTCGCATCGTGCCAATCCAGCCGTGTCATGGGCATGGATCCTCCAGATTCATCAGCGGCTCACATGGGCCAGTATGGCGTCCGCGATATCGTTCAGCGGCAAAACTTTATCCACCGCTCCCGTCTTGATCGCTTCCTTCGGCATGCCGAACACGACACAGCTCGCTTCATCTTGAGCGATCGTGAAGGCGCCGGCCTGTTTCATCGCCAACATTTCTTTGGCGCCGTCGTTTCCCATCCCTGTCAGGATCACGCCGACGGCGTTGGAGCCGGCATAACGGGCCACGGACGAAAACAGCACATCCACGGACGGCCGGTGGCGGTTGACGGGAGGATCCTGGTTGATCTGTACCGTGTATCGTGCACCGCTCCTGACCAGCCTCATATGAAAGCTACCGGGAGCGACCAATGCGTGTCCCGGCAAGACACTGTCTCCGTCTTGCGCTTCTTTGACGGCAATCCGACAGAGACGGTTCAGCCGGTCAGCCCATGTTTTCGTGAATCGTTCCGGCATATGCTGCGTAATCAGGATAGGTGGGGTATGCGGCGGAAACCTTTCCAATATTTCCTTCACGGCCTCCGTTCCACCGGTCGAAGAACCAATGGCAATGATAGTATCGGTGGTCTTGATCATGGCGCTTTCGGACGTAAGGGGTAAAGGGTAAGGGGTAAGGGGTTTCGTCTCACGCCTCACGCCTAACGCCTCACGCTTCACGTTCGCAACCGCGGCGGCTTTGACCTTGGCGATGAGATCCTGGGCGATCTCATCCATCCCCTCCCGAAGGTCGATCTTCGGCTTGGCAATAAAATCTACTGCTCCGAGTTCCAACGCGCGCAATGTCGTCTGGCAGCCGATCTCCGTCAGTGAACTCACCATCACCACCGGCATGGGGTGCCCACGCATCAGCTTCTCCAAAAATGTGAGTCCGTCCATCTTGGGCATTTCCACATCGAGCGTCAGCACGTCGGGGTTCAGCGCTTTAATCTTCTCTCGCGCAATATAGGGATCCGGCGCCGAGCCGACGACTTCGATAGTCGGATCCTTTGCGAGCAAGGTGGCGAGCACTTGCCGCATGAGTGCCGAATCGTCGACGGTCAAGACTCGAATCTTGTTCATGCCTCTCTCACAGTACTCGCAACACACGGTGTTGCAACGAGAGCGTTTCCATGCCTCACACCGTACCGGCACCATGTTCTAAAACAGCGTGACCTCTTCCTCCGCCGCCTGTTCACGCGTTTGAATTTTGGCGGCATACTCTTGCTCACGCATCTCGATCGTTCGATTCTTAAGCCGCTCAAGCTTTTTCAACAATACCCTTCCCGACTCCGTGAAGTAGTACACTTTGCGCGGATATATATCCCCCAAATCGGTCTTACAGGCGGTTAGTCCTTCGGCCCTGAGATACCCCAATACCCATTCGGTATTTCTGGCGCCGACATCGATGTTGCCGTCATAAATTTTCCCGGCGCCGAACAGTTTAACCTCCAAGCGACTCTTGATTCCTCCCCGCTTGAGAATCCCATTGATCAACGACTCCATGGCATAGGAACCATATCGCGTTGATTCCCCCCATGAGTCGCAGCCGCCTTCTTTCGGTTTCGGCAACATAAAATGATTCATTCCGCCCACGCCGGCAATCGGATCACGGACACAGGCGGAGATACATGACCCGAGCACGGTATACACGATCATAGGAGCGGCGCTCACAAAAAACTCACCCGGGAGGATGGACGCAATTTCATGGGGAAACCGGGTATCCCGCATGCGCCGAATATGAGCAAATTGATCCAGATCCGTCTGAGGCACGTCGTCAACACTCCTTCCGATAGATCGTCGGCGCCAATGTCTTGAACGGATGCTTGACCCACTGCAGACTTTCGGAATGTCCAATGAACAGATACCCCCCGGACTTCAAATAATGGTGGAATTTATTGACCAGCCGTTCCTGAGTTGGCCGATCAAAATAGATCATGACGTTCCGGCAGAAGATCAAATCAAGCGGGCTTTTGATAGGGAAATCGTCATCCATCAAGTTCAGCCGCCGAAAGCGGATCATAGAGGCCAAGTGCGGTTTAACCTTAAAGTAACCCCTGCTATCGCCGCGACCGCGAAGAAAATGCCGCCTCAGCATTCCCGAAGGCATGTCTCGAACCCGGTCTTCGTCGTAGATGCCCGATGCCGCCTTAGCCAAAACACGTGTCGACAGGTCGGACGCCAGAATCTTAAAATCCCATTCCGATGGGTTCTGAACGTTCTCGAAAAGCGTGATTGCAATCGTGTAGGGTTCTTCCCCGGTCGAACAGGCGGACGACCAAATACGAATCCGTTTGTCCGGAGCCAACTCTGGCAGGATTACGTCTCGGAGAAAATCAAAGTGTTTGGGCTCTCTGAAAAAATCGGTCTTGTTGGTCGAAATCAAATCCAGCATCCGCGTGAACTCTTCCCGCGTGGGATCTCCGGTCACCTTGTCGTAATACTGTAAAAAGGTCTCGAGTCCGAGTTCCCGCAAGCGTTTGGACAACCTGGATTCCAGCAAACTTTGCTTTTGCTGAGTGAGCGAGATTCCGCTCTCTCCATAGATAAGCTTGCGAAAACATTCGAATTCTTTTGATGTGATCTTGCAATCCACTAGACACGCCCTTTACTGCCCAGTACATTCAGGCCGCAAACGTTCGATGCCTGCTCCGGGTGGTGCTAGAGTCTTTTCGGTCGTTTGAGGGAATTCTTGATGACTGGCGTTCTCGCCATCCGGGCACATCGGCAAAAAGTGCCCATATTGGAAAGAACTGATAGTGAGGATTATCGGAATATCGCCTGTGCGCTGAGCACGCAGCTGATGATGGTCGATCAATTTCCTGGAGAGTGCTTTAGGCGGCCGCTTGTCCTCCGGATACATTGGGCCCAGATGACATTTGAGCCGTGAGCGCCATCTCCAATTGTTGCAGTGCTTGGAGGAGCGATCGGCAATGAGCCTTCGTCACACCGCCGTTCCCTTTGTATGTCGAATACAGTTGCACGAATCGATTGGCTCCGAGCATGGAGGCACTGTCGCAAAGTTCTATGAGCAGTTTTTTGAGACTGTCTGAAATGGGCTCATGCAACTCGCTCTGTTCCATCGCCACTGCCTTCATGGCAGCGCTGACTTGATCGGACAAGGTCTTGACAAGTTCGTCATATTCGTCCGGTTGCACATTCAATTTTGCCACAATGATCCATTTATCGAGCAGAACATGCGGTTTTGCCTGCAATAACTCCCCGACTCGGTTGAGCAACTGTTGCCTATCGATGGGCTTTACTAGAAAGCCGTCACATCGAATGCGCTGCGCACGTTTCACCGTCTCCAAATCCGCATGGGCCGATGCGATGAGAATGGGTATATGATCTAATTGAGGCAAGGCACGGACCTTCTCGATCAACTCCAACCCATCCATTTCCGGCATCATGTAATCGGTGATGATGAGTTGTATCTCCGGCATGTCCGGCAGCATTGCGAGCGCCTCTCTCCCGTTTCCAACTACCTCGCATTGAAACCCTGCTCCTCTTAGCGTCAAGACCAAGAGTTTCGCATTCACTGGATTATCTTCAACAATCAGAATAGCCACGACAGTCTTTCCTTCCAACACGTTTGCCGGAATATCATCAGTGCTCCATGCTGGTCACGGCAGGCCTCTGATCGTCGGAAACGAGATCAGTCTCACTATCCCATGTGCCAACGTCGCACTCGCTCGCGGCTGAAGCGCCTTACCAGCTTGGACGAGCCTCCTACAATTACTCAAAGTCTTCCCCCTTGCTGCGATAGTCGTTGCCGTTACCCGCCGTGAGGCCGACCGGTTGATGATGCTCAACTGATCGGGGAGGGATCGATGGCCGTTTCGTGGCCTTTAGATTGTACGTGCTCACCGCCTGCTTGGCCGGCTGTCTGCCGGCCGGCACACTCTCCCCCTTCGCCGGCTCCGCAGCGCGCCGACTTTCAGATTGTCGGATCCTGAATACTTCTACTTGCCGCATCAACTCTTTCGCCTGCTCTTTCATGGACTGACTGGCGCTGGTAGTTTGTTCCACCAAGGCGGCATTCTGCTGTGTAGTCTCATCCATCGACATAATGGCCTTGTTCACTTGATCGATCCCGCTTGCCTGCTCCTGAGAGGCTGCACTGATCTCCGCAATGATATCCGTCACCCGCTTGACGGAACTGACGATGTCTTCCAGAGTCTTGCCGGATTGATTGACCAGCTCGCTGCCGTCCATGACGCGCTGGATCGATTCGTTGATCAACCCTTTGATTTCCTTGGCTGCCGTGGCCGACCGTTGAGCCAGATTCCGCACTTCAGCCGCTACCACGGCAAACCCCCGGCCATGTTCGCCCGCCCGTGCCGCTTCCACCGCCGCGTTCAACGCCAAAAGATTGGTCTGAAAGGCGATCTCATCGATGACGGTGATGATGTCGGCGATTTTCTTGCTGCTCTTGTTGATCTCGCCCATCGCGTCGACCGCCTTCTTCGTGACGACCCCTCCTTTGTCCGCCGTCTCCCGGGCTGCAATCGCCAGTTGGTTGGCCTGCTTGGCGTTTTCGGCGTTCTGTTTCACCGTGCCCGTCATTTCTTCCATCGACGCAGATGTCTCTTCCAGAGCCGAGGCCTGTTCACTCGTCCGGTGCGACAGATCTTCGTTCCCTCTGGTGATCTCCTCGGAGCCGTTCTTCACTGCTTCCACCGCCGCCCGAACGGTCGTGATCGTCTCGGTCAGATTTTGCACGACGGCATTGATATTGTTCTTGATCTTCTCCAACTCGCCACTGTAAGTCTCGCTCATCTCCTGCGTCAGATCATTGGCTGCCAACTTCGAGAGCACGGTCTGGGATTCCGCCACCAACCGCTCCATCTCCACCTGCGCCGTTTTCTGCGCCGTGATATCCGTTGAAAACTCGACGACTTTGTACACCTTTCCATTGCTATTCAGGATGGGGTTACAGGAGGCTTGAATCCAAATCTTCTTGCCTCCTTTCCCAGACCGGCGATAGACACCGACATCGAATTCGCCCCGATTGAGCTTGGCCCAGAAGGTCTGATATTCGGCCGACGCAGCATAGGCCGGATCGGCAAACATCCGATGGTGATGGCCCTTGATCTCGTCCAACGAGTAACCCAGACAGTTGAGGAAGTTCTGGTTGGCCGTAATAATCGTCCCATCCAGATTGAATTCGATCGCCGCCTGTGATTTACCGATGGCATCGGTAATTCCTTTTACCTCCGCCACTTTAGACGCGATTTCTTGCTCCTGATTCTTGACCGTGTGCTCAAGCTGCTCCCCCATTTTATTGAACGATTGGGCGAGTTGCCCGACCTCGTCTTTCGATTCCACGGCTGCTCTCGCAGTAAGATCGCCGCTCTCCAGCTTCGAGACTACCTTACCGAGGTGGGCCAAAGAACGTCCGATCATCTGTGATATCACCCACCCCAACATCAGCCCCAGGCCCACGCCAACAATGGTGAGCCCCACCATAATATTGCGAGAGTGCTCATAAAGAACATTGCTTTCCTTGTAGACCTTTTCAGCCTGCATCTCCTTCATGGCCGCCAGTTCGGATGCTTTACTCATCACTTGCTGCGCGTCGGGGATGGCATCATGCACCTTTTTAATCGCATTGGCGTTGTCGTCACGCAAGGTCAATCTTACCGCTTCCTCCATCAACTCCATGTACGAAGGGAAAATTCGCTCTAGCTCGACGGATATGGTTTTTGCCTCATCCGTGATGGTCAACTTCTGAAATTCTGACAACTTGTTTTGAAACTGCTGCTTGAGTGTGACGATCGTTTTGTTGAACTGTTCCTTTTCCTTCTGATCAGTGGAGATGATCGCCGCGCGTGTCAACCGGCTGATGCCGGTTATGGCAAGATTGACATCCTTGATTGCCGACAACCCCTTGAGCTCTCTTTCATAGAGAATGGCTACCATATCGTTAACCGTCGACACAGTGTTAATCCCGAAGTACCCGAGGCCGGCCATGATGGCCCCTACCGTTCCAAACGCGAACATCAGCTTCTTTACTGTCGTCAAATTCTTAAACACGCTCATGTGTTTTTCCTACCTCCTACTCATATGTCATTTCCGTAAGTATCAGTGGGGCAGGTCGGTCGCAGGCATGCTGAATTTCGTTCCGAGATCAGCTACGAGTTTTGTCCTCGGGAATCTGTCGTTCCTGGAAACAACACCTCCATTTGGTATCTATCGTTGTAGCTCCTGGAGAAAAGTGTCCTAGAACTCTTCGAAGTCGTCACCGGCACTGCGACGATCTTTGGTGTGGCCGGCCGCGACTCCTGCAGCACGGAAATCAGGACCAGTCTGTGGCCGGTCGATGTCCTCATTCTGGAAATGGGATTTGGGCTGTTGCTTGCGCACCGAAGTCAGAGTAGCCTCCGTCTTACCATAAACCTTACCGATCGTAGCCGCGACGTGCTTTCTGTACTTCGCCACTGGAGGCATTGCTGCTTTCTGCGATTCGGAGACATGAATCTTGAACACTGAGATCTTGTGGAGCAATTCGTTCGCTTGTTCCTTCATCGATTGGCTGGCTGAGGCGGTTTCCTCGACCAGGGCGGCATTCTGCTGGGTGCCTTCATCCATCTGCATAATGGCTTTGTTCACCTGATCGATCCCGCTTGCCTGTTCCTGCGACGCCGCGCTGATTTCGGCGATAATGTCGGTGACGCGTTTGACGGATCCGACGATCTCGTCAAGCGTCTTTCCGGACTGATTGACCAATTCGGTACCGTCCGTGACGCGTTGGATCGATTCATTGATTAAGCCCTTGATCTCTTTTGCCGCGGTTGCGGAACGCTGCGCTAAATTCCGCACTTCGGCCGCCACCACGGCAAACCCCCGGCCATGTTCCCCGGCCCGTGCCGCTTCCACAGCGGCATTCAACGCCAAAAGGTTGGTTTGAAAGGCGATCTCGTCGATGACGGTGATGATATCGGCGATTTTCTTGCTGCTCTTGTTGATCTCGCCCATCGCGTCGACCGCCCTCGTGGTGACCGCTCCCCCCTTGTTGGCGATATCGCGGGCGGCGATGGCCAACTGATTCGCTTGTTTGGAGTTGTCGGCGTTCTGTTTGACGGTGGACGTCATTTCTTCCATTGACGCGGAGGTTTCTTCCAAGGCGCCGGCCTGCTCGCTCGTCCGTTGCGCGAGGTCATCGCTGCCTTTGCTGATTTCCTCCGACCCGGTCGTGACGGCTTCGACCGCTTCACGCACGAGCGACACCGTTTGAGTCAATTGTGTGATCGCCGTATTGAGGCTCATCTTCATCTGCTCGAACTCACCTTGATAAGCGCCTGTCATCTGTTTGGTCAGGTCACCGGAGGCCATCGCCGTCAAGACGCTCTGTGCCTCATGCAGCGGCGTAGCGACGGCATCGAGCAATTGATTAAAGCTCGTTACAAGCTCCTTCGCTGCACCTTGGAATCGCTCGGTATTGATTCGATCGGAGAGATTGCCCATGGCGGCAGCTTTGATGAGCTTTTCCACCTCGTTCTGCGCTTGCTTTTGACCGGTGATGTCGGTGGCGAATGCGACGATCTTGGACACTTTTCCAGCGCCGTCAAGAATCGGGTTGTAGGACGCCTGAATCCAAATTTCTTTGTCTCCCTTGCCCAACCGTCGGTAGACGCCCGCATCGTACTCGCCCCGGTTAAGTTTTTGCCAAAAGGCCTGATACTCGGCCGATGCCGCATAGGCGGGATCGGCGAACATCCGTTGGTGATGGCCTTTGACCTCGTCCAGCGTATAGCCCAAAAAATTCAAGAAGTTCTGGTTGGCAGTCATGATGGTGCCATCCGTATTGAACTCAATCACGCCCTCAGCTCTGTCCAATGCCGCCATCTTATATTTGGACTCGAGCGACTCCTTCACATTCGATTCGATCTGTTCCCCCATCCGGTTGAACGCCTGAGCCAAGCCGCCGATATCATCGGTAGTGGTGATGCCAGATCGTGCCGCAAGATTGCCGCCCCCCATAGCCTGCGCGGCATTCAAAATATCGTTCAATCCACCGGACACCGAGCGCGAGATGAGCCACCCAAAAAACATGCCCAATGCGAGGCCGACACACACGATGACGATGTTGGTGGTATGAAGAGTAGAGGCCATGTCCAAACTGGTGTCGAACGTCTCCTTGGCTTGCATTTCGTTCTCATGAGTCAGACCGTCGATCGCTCCTAAAAGACCGCTGAGTTTCTCGGCCAACTCGGTCCGCTGGAGCTCAGCCGCCCCATCTTTGCTGAAGTTCGCGCTCAGGCGAAGGACTTTGGCGCGTATTTCTTTATATTCGGACCAGCTGGTTTTGAACCGCTCATAGATTTCACGCTCCGTTTGAGCGATGATGAGCGGCTGATATTCCGTCACAAAGCGATCAACCTCTTCGTCAAGCTTGCTTATTTCTTGAGTCCACTTGGCCACCGTCGCCGAGTCATACGCGAGAATGTGCCAAGCCACAAGCGCGCTCATCCGTTCAGTCTGTCCGTGCAGATCTCCGAGCAGCTTGAGCGACGTCAAATTCACCTTGTAAATGACGTTCATTCGCTCGTTCAGCTTGTCGATGCCGTTGATCGACAGTATTCCAACCGCCAACAACAGCAACCCCACCAGCCCGAAACTGATCATCAACTTGGGCCTGGTCTTGAGATTCCGCAGAGTATTCACGATACTCCTCCTTTACGGCGCCCTCTCACGTGTGCAGCGGCCAGATTTCTTGTGTCTCGACGCTCAGCATATCCGATCATGAATCGACGACGAGGCTCGGGGCGCGCTCAATTTACATGCCGACTCCCGCCGCTGTATTAAAACTCTTCGAATTCATGCACAGTGCGGGCGGCACCCACACTAACTCTGTTTCGAATGTCATTGAAGTGGCCTTCAAATGGAAGGTCTCTCCCCTCCCGCCCAAACGGTTTGAGCCGTTCGCTTGACCGGCATCCTATGCCTTGACTGACACTCTATCGGTTCTGAATGAGAAACCTTAAGCGGCGATGGAAGACTCACCAGCAGTCAGAAGAATGGAGAACCATGGGAAGGATTACTTTGGAAATCCATCGGTTCTGCAAAAGAACACCACCGACGGGATCCCTACATTCGTGAGGATCGACCGCCCTCCGCAGGCGACGTTGGATCGGCAACGATGTCGACCCGGCCATCGATAGAATGGGCGCCGATTATGAATTCATGCATCCTCGCGGTGCTACTGTTCGATTTTATTCCGTAACAGTCCAAGGTCCTGGGATTGCAATGAGTGCTTGGTGTTCGCCAAAACCTCAACTGTACTCTCAAGCGCTTCCCGATATGCATCGAGTCTCGGACATTGCATCGTGCGGCACACATCCGTGGGTGCCTCCGCACCCCCTTGCAATTGGCTCGTCAGAACGGACCGGATTCTGGAAGACAAGACGGCCATCTGCGCGAAACTCTGGGAAAGAAACGCATCGAGCGACCATGCCAATTCCCGTTCGTTGGCCCCACTTCCTAGTTGGGGCAGGTTCTCCTGTACGTGCTCCAAGGAAGCGACCAGTTGACTCGCTTCTTCTCGGACCGCTGTGGTCATACGCAAAAGACTGGTCCTCTTCACCGCTTCGCCCACCGCGCGAAGCAAATCCGGCCAGTCGACCGGCTTGAGTAGATAATCCGTGAACGACAGGCGAAGCGCTTCCACGGCGGTTTGAACCGAGGGATAACCGGTCACAAGCACGATCGGAAGCGAAGGGAACCGGGTGCGGACATCCCGAAGAAATTCGAATTGCATATTGCCCGGCATACGAATATCGGTGATGAGGGCATCATGCTGACTCGTCAGGAGCGTACCGGCTTCTTGTGAGTCCTGTGCGCAATCGCAATGATACCCTTCTTGTTCCAAAAGCCTCGCCGTCGAGCGACGGAACGTTTCTTCATCGTCGGCGAGCAGAATCCGCGGTGCCTCAGTGATCATGGGGTCACGACCTCCTTTATAATATTCGATTGATCTTGCACGCAAACCACAGCCGTGTGACGCGGTAAGATGACCGAAAACGTCGATCCGTCATTCGGCCGGGTCTGAACCTCGATCTTGCCGCCCATCGCCATCACCAGGCTCTGAGAGATGGAAAGCCCCAGCCCCATGCCTTTCTGGTCTCCCCCCGTCTTTGTCGTAAAGAATGGGTCGAAAATGTGCGGTAAGTGCTCTGGAGAAATGCCTGGCCCTTGGTCGGTCACGGCAATCCGTATCGCATCCGGCTCCGCACGGATGGTCAGCGTGATCGTACCTCTTTCGCTGGAACAGTCGATGGCGTTATTCAGCAGATTCAGGAGGACTTGCAGCAAATCCCTTCGCGGTACGCAGAACCGGCCGATACCCGGGTCCACATCGATCGCCAGCACGAGCCGATGCTGTTGCAGCCGTTTGGTGAAAAGCGCCTCGATATCATTGATCATCGTCCGGAGTTCGACCGCCTCCCCCTTGCCGGACTCCGGTCGATAGAGTTGATACATATTCTGGACGATGGATGCAACTCGCGCAATCTCACGATCGATCATGTCGACGAATTCGGCGTGAGGATGGGCGGGATCTACCGCCTGTTTCACGAGCGTAAAGGCGTTCTTGATCCCGGCGATCGGATTATTGATTTCATGCGCGACGCCGGCCGCTAAGCGTCCCATCGCCGCCAGTTTTTCCGTCTGCGCCCGCTGCGATTCCAACTTGGCAATCTCGGCAGTCCGCTCGGCGATCTGATGCTTCAGCTCTTCCGTATGGCGGGACCGCTCCGCCTCCAAGTGCTTGCGCTCGGTAATGTCACGGCCCGCCACCAGTCGGACTTCCTTCCCACGATAGCGATAGGGCCTGACCACGACTTCGCCAGAAAAGGTGGTGCCGTCTTTGCGACGCCCCATGGCTTCGTAAGGCCCGTTCACGCCGTTCTGCATATTGGCCAGGACCAGGTCGTGGGATTCGTCGGCGACGAGATCCCAGAGGGGTCGGCCGATGAGTTCCCCCGGTCCGTACCCGAATATCCGCTCCAAACCGGCATTCACCTCGATCAAGATCCCCTGATCGTGGATGGCGATGCCGTCGAACGTCGCATCCGTCAGCAGCTTGTACCGCAATTCGCTGTCGCGTACCGCCTCCTCCACGTGTTTCCGCTCGGCGACCTCGTCCTGAAGAGATCGATTGGCCAGTGCCAGCTGCGCGGTCCGCTCGACGACGCGCTGTTCGAGTTCTGCATGCGCGGTTCGGAGCGCATCCTCGGCGTTTCTGCGGTCGGTCACGTCGGAGATCGACCCAACCATGCGCAACGACCTGCCGATGTCATCCCACACCGCCTGGCCTTGGTCGCGAAACCAGCGGTACCGGCCGTCCTTCATCCTTACTCGAAGTTCGATGTCGTACGGTTCGTGTGTGTCCAAGTGGTGGCGTACGGCTTGATGTGCCCGATCGGTGTCGTCAGGATGCACCATCGAGGTCCATATTGCGTACGAAGGGGTGAGGTCGCCAGATCGAAGTCCCAGCAACTCAAAGGTACGGTCGGACCAATAGAGCTCGCCGGTCACGATGTTCCAGTCCCAGATGCCGTCGTTGGTAGCTCTGGCGGCCAATTCAAACCGTTCCTGAGTCTCGCGTAACACTTCATCGACCAGCTTCCGCTCGGTGATGTCGCGGACAAAGGCGCAATGGAATTCCTGCCCGCCATAGGCCAGAAAACTCACGCGAAGATCGATGGGAATCCGTCGGCCGTCTTTGGCCAAGTGGACCGTTTCGAACGACATCACTCGTTTCTCTCTGGTTTCCGCCCAAAACCCCGCCCACAGCTCCGGAGGGAAATTCGGATTCAGATCATGCACGGTCATGTGAAGAAATTCGTCCACCGTATAGCCCAGCATCGCACGTGCGGCGTCGTTGGTATACAAAATCCTGGCATTGGGATCGATCCAATACACCGCATCTACCGCCTGATCCATGGCAAACCGCGTACACAGAAGACTTTCCTCCGCCAGCCTTCGCGCCGTGATGTCGATGCAGGCGCCATGGTAGCCGGCAAAGGCTCCACCCGGGAGAAAACGAGGCGCTCCGCTCTCATGCATCCAACCGTACTGTCCGTCCGCCTTTCGTAAGCGATACTCCAACTCAAAGGGCTCATGGCGATCGAATGCTTCCGAATAGGTTTTCCAACAACGATCAACGTCATCAGGATGCACCCCAGCGACCCAATCGTCTCCCGGCTCTTGCTCAATGGTTCGGCCGGTATATTCCAGCCAACGGGTGTTGAAATAGCTGACGCGTTTGTCGAGACCCGACATCCGGATCAGAACCGGAGCCGTATTGGCGAGGACCCGAAACCGTTCCTCGCTCTCCCGCAGCGCCTCTTCCACCTGCCGGCGCCCGGTGATGTCGGTGTTCGTCCCGAACCACTTGATGATCCGGCCTGCTTCGTCTCTGATCGGCAAAGCGCGGGCCAAGTGCCAGCGATAGGTGCCTGTGCCAGCCTGCCTGAGACGAAACTCAATCTCATAGGGTTCCCCGTTTTGCAAAGAAGCGGTCCATGCCGTCATACAAGCAGGCAGGTCGTCCGGATGAAGCACGGCCTGCCATTCCCAATCGAGCAGTCGCTCTGCCGGAGCATCGAAATACTCCAGCACCCGCCGGTTCACGTAATCTAATGTGCCGTCCGGACGGGCGGTCCAAACCTGCTGAGGAATGGCTTCGATCAATCGCGCTTCGCTTTGCCGTACAGCCTGTTCTGCCTGCTTGCGTTCGGTGATGTTTTCCACGACGGCCATGACGAGAGGCGCCGTACCATCCGAGGGTTTAAACAGGTTGGCCGTCACTCGGACCCAGATGATACGGCCGTCTTTACGGATGTACCGTTTGTCTTGAGCACGTGAAAACTCGTTGCGACAAAATACTTCGTCCCACAATACAAGATGTTCCGGCATCTCTTCCGGATCCGCCACCATGGTGAAGGGTCTGCCGAGAAGCTCGGATGTGTCGTACCCGAGCAGTTCAGAGTAGGCACGATTCACGTGAACGAACCGTTTGTCGGAATCGACGATCGACATGGCGACAGGGGCAAATTCGAAGAGATAGCGGAATCGTTCTTCAGTTGAAGCAGCTTCGGTTGGCCTCCTGCTGATCCACCGGCACAGGGCCGCCAACATGAGACAAAAGGCTCCAAGGGCCGATACGTGGAGAATCGTCATGGAAGCGGGCCCTGAGATAGCCAGGTAGAAGCCGTTGAAGCCAAGAAACGCCACAAGGCCTATGGTCGAAGGACCGAAAATGCTTGAAGATAAAAGGCTATACCTTCGATGGGGACCGACATTCGCTTCAGTAGTCGTCTGACAACCGTGATTGGTCACGGGGAGGCAAGATAACGCGCCATGCATCATCCGTCAAATCCATATGGCCCTACGCAAGCCCCTGCTCAAATCAACTAATGGATAATCCGATAGAGACGAAAAAGAAGAGAGGGAGAAGGAGATGGCATGGCCGACGGTTTCGTGGCCGGATGCGGCGTCGGTCCGACTCCTTACGCTGCAGCCGCCACCGGTAAATCCTTTGAGGAATCTTTCGCGGCTGAATCAAGTAACAACCGGTCGATGTCCAACAGCGATATCAGCTTGTCGCCGGACTTTCCAATCCCATTTAAGAACGTCACGTCGATCTTATTCCCAAAATCCGGCGCCGACTGAATATCCTTTTTTTCAATGTCAAGCACGTCCGATACTGCATCAACCACCAACCCCATCACCTTGTCCTGCACCACCACCACAATGATGACAGTAAACGTCGTGTAGTCGATTGTCGACATACCGAACTTGGTCCGTAGTTCGACGATGGGCACGATGGTTCCGCGCAGATTCAACACTCCTTTGATATGAGGCGGTGTATTGGGGATCTTGGTCACGGCGGTATATCCCTTGATCTCTTGCACACGGAGGATATCGACACCATACAGCTCTTCTCCTAGACTGAATGTCAAAAACTGACCGCCGTCCATGTGCGACGCCGCATGCAGGCTTAGATCTTTGAATTCCTTGTCCGTGGCCCCTCCTGACATGGAAAGCTCCTTTCCCGATTGTCACCGTCTCATCGGCATCGCTGCTTGATCCGGCAAGTCGGCGGTCCGTCCAGATTTCTGCATATCGTCAAGGAAATATCGGTCATCCTTTAAAAAGCTTTACCTCGTACCCGGATGGGTCGCTCATTGAAGTGTCAGCGCTTGCAATCGCATACGGATTTCGAATCAAACGTCGGGACGGTACCAGAAAGATTACGCCGCAACCAGGCTGCCGTGGCGAGCGATTTCAAGTACGCCGCGTACATCGACAATGAACCCGACCCTGCCGTCTCCCAGGATCGTGGCGCCGGCGACGCCTTCGACTTTCCGAAAATTCTGCTCCATGCTCTTGATGACGACCTGCTGTTGTCCGAGAATTTCATCCACCATAACCGCCACTCGCTCCCCTTCCGTCTCCAAAATGAGAAGAATGGCCTCCTTGGGATCCGTATATTGGGGCTCGCTCGCAAAGACTTCGTACAAACGCACTATCGGGATATACGTGCTTCGAACATTAATGAGTTCCCCCTTGCCGACCACGGTTTTGGTCAATTCGGCTTTGGGTTGTATCGACTCGAGTATGGACAGCAGCGGCACGATGTAGGTTTCCTTGCCGACTCGCACCGTCATTCCGTCGATGATCGCCAACGTAAGCGGCAGCTTGAGTATGAACGTGGTGCCCTTGCCTTTGGTGGTTTTGATACTGACCGTCCCCCCCAGACTTTCGATGTTCCGCTTTACCACATCCATGCCCACACCACGACCAGACACGTCCGTTATCTTCTCCGCGGTGGAAAATCCTGGCTTGAAGATCAACGGCCAAATCTGATCATCGGTCGGCTTATCGTTCTCACCGATCAAGCCCTGCTTATTCGCCTTCGACAAAATCTTGTCGCGGTCCAATCCGCGCCCATCGTCTTCTACCGTGATGCAGATATTCCCGCCCTCGTGGAACGCGTTGAGCCGTATCGTCCCGACCTCTGATTTATTATTGTCCAATCGTTCCTCCGGAGGTTCCAATCCGTGATCGGCCGAGTTCCGTACCAAGTGCGTGAGCGGATCGCCGATGGACTCGATGACCGTCTTGTCCAATTCCGTCTCTTCTCCGGACAGGATGAGTTGGATTTTCTTGCCTGTTTTGGCCGAAAGGTCGCGCACGAGCCGAGGAAACCTGGCGAATGCGGTGCCGATGGGCAACATGCGAATACTCATGACACGCTCTTGAATCTCTCGCGTGTTCCGTTCCAATTCCACCATGCGCTCCAATAACACCGGCAACTGCCGCATCTCGAACCGAGACCCCAAATCGCTCAACATCGACTGGGTGATCACCAACTCACCCACTAAGTTGATCAGCTTGTCGATCTTGGCTGTATCAACACGGATGGAGGTGGCATCGGTTTTTTTGGCCTGCGCGACAGATTCCTGCTGACGCTGTTTCTGCAGCGCCTGCTCGACCTGTTGCTGGGTGACCACCTTTTGCTCGACAAGAATTTCCCCTACCCGCTTTTGTTGTCCCAGAGCGCGATCAAGCTCTCCGGGAGAAACCAAGCCGCCTTCCACGAGGATTTGCCCGAGTTGCTTGGGAGTCTCTTGTTCGTCTGAAGCGGCCGCCTTGTTCTGCGCGTATTCCTCCTGACCCATAGCCTTCACCGGCTCAATCGATAACTTGCTGTCTTCGCGAACAAATTCGAAGGTGGACTCGATCACCTTCAAATCCTTGCCCGTCGTCAGTCGCATGGTCCATGACAAGTAGCATTTCTCCGGATCGATGCAATCAAGACCGGGGAGTCGAGACATATCGAGCGTGGTTTCGGTCAGGACACCAATGCTTTTCAGTTCCTTGAGCATTTGAAGCGGGTCGAGCCCTCGCTGAAACAGCCATTCCGGCGGGGTCCACCTGATGACGTAAGTCCGATCTCCGCCGCAGTTCTCGGCTGAAACGGGTTGCACAACTTTTCCACTCACACTCACTCCCGACACCTGCGAGTCCGATGCGTTCGCCGAGGCCAACTCTCCGGCAAGACGCTGGACTGTTTCGTCGTCCACCGCCGCGCCTGACTTCGTTGATTGGATCAACGTCTTCAAACAATCGGTTGCTTTTAAGAGGAGATCCGCGATCGATGGAGAAACCGCCTTCTGCCCATTCCGCAGTAAATCGAGCAATGTCTCCATCTTGTGTGTAAATTGCGCAACCGCATTAAAGCCGAACATGCCGGCCGTACCTTTGATCGAATGGGCCGAGCGGAAAATCTTATTGAGAAGGTCCAGATCTTCCGGATGTTGTTCCAGTTCCAACAAGCCTTCCTCCACCACCGCCACATGTTCAGCGGCCTCCTCAAAGAAAGCCTCCTGAAATTGCGCGAAATCGTTGCTCATTGTCCTAGCTCCAAGAGCAAATGTGGGACAGCTGATGACGGACCCGTAAAGGCTTCGGCCATACACGATACGCGATATGCCGTATGCTCTTCGTCACGCCGGCAGCACCTTCGCGATTGTTTTCAATAGAATTTCCGGGTTGAACGGTTTGACGATCCAGCCCGTTGCGCCGGCTTCTTTTCCTGCCTG
>JACZCY010061689.1_pt1 | contig 21304 bp, 25 predicted proteins | sample 8641821 | NCBI WGS metagenome assembly JACZCY01 (sample SAMN15324609, study PRJNA640507) | soil metagenome | isolation source: intercropping sugarcane | place: China: Luxin town, Laibin City, Guangxi Province | collected 2019-07-25 | depth 10cm m | reverse complement strand
TCTCCTTGAGTTGCTTGGCCAGCGTCCGATGCGTGATGCCGGACAGGTCACGTTGAAGCTGATTGAACCGCCGTTTTTCTTGAAGCAGCCAGAAAATGACCATCACCTTCCAACGGCCCGAGATCACGTCGAGCGTGATTTCAGTCGGGCAACCGACTTGTTTGGTCATAACGGTATCCTCGAAGACCGTACTTGAGAACTGTGTGTACCGTGCTTAGTATTTTACACAGGCGCGTCGGAGAATTCTCTCGCGACGCGCGTCTTCACCTCGGTGTGTAATGTGTACGATAAGATTGGAGGTATATATGAAGAAGATCGCACAGGTGATGCGTGCCAATGGCCGCCACTGGGTCGGCGACGGCTTTCCCGTCCGCTCGCTCTTTTTCTATGGCGACGATGCGCAGGCTATCAGCCCGTTCCTACTCTTTGATTATGCCGGACCCCACGCCTTCGAGTCGGCAGCCAGCCCGCGCGGTGTCGGGCAGCACCCCCATCGCGGTTTTGAGACCGTCACCATCGTGTACGACGGTGAGGTTTCCCATCGTGACTCGACGGGTGCAGGCGGTACGATCGGCCCTGGTGACGTGCAATGGATGACCGCCGCAGGCGGCATTATTCACGAGGAGTTTCATTCCAAGGCCTTCACCAAGACTGGTGGCCCATTCCGGATGGTCCAGCTGTGGGTGAACTTGCCGGCAAAGGACAAAATGGTGCCTCCCGGTTACCAATCGATTACCAAGGCTGACATTCCAATTGTCGATCTCGAGCAGGGGGCTGGCCGCGTGCGCGTCATCGCGGGCAACTTTACAGGCACGCGAGGGCCGGCTCGCACATTCAGTCCGGTGAATGTCTGGGATGTGCGGCTCAACCGAGGCGCCGACGTGGTCCTCGACTTGCCTGAAGGCCATACTGCGATGATTGCGATGCTGTCCGGCCATGTGACGGTCAATGGCAGCGAACAGGCAGGGGAGGCGGAGGTCATCCGCTTCGAGCGCGATGGCTCGAAGGTCAGAATTCATGCCGAGAGCGACAGCAGTTTGCTGGTGTTGACGGGTGAACCGATCAATGAGCCGGTTTTCGGCCATGGCCCCTTCGTCATGAACAGCGAGGCGGAAATCCGCCAAGCCATCGACGACTTTAACCGTGGCCGTTTCGGACAGGTCGCTCATTGAATGGTGCCGCGTCGCCCTCCTGGGCGGCGCGGCGGTTTGGTCAAATCGTTCACTATTCTATTATGGTCACTCAGAGCAAAAAAGACAAAATGCTGGCAGGAGAACTCTACCGCTCGGCGGATAAGGAGCTGATGGCGAACCGCCGCCGTGCGCAGGCGATACTTGCCCGATACAATGCCATCTCCAACGGCGATCCCGATCTCCTTATCTCTCTATTGCGCGAGTTCATGGGGGCGGTCGGCGACGGAACGACCATCATGCCGCTCTTCACGTGCGACTATGGCGACAATATTCGCCTCGGGCGCAACGTCTTCATCAATTATCACTGTGTCTTTCTCGACTGCGCGCCGATCGAGATCGGACACGACGTGCAGATCGGTCCCGCGGTGCAGCTGTATACAGCGCAGCATCCGCTCGATCCAGTTGTTCGTCGCTCGGGCCTGGAGTCTGCGAGGCCGATCCGGATCGGTCACGACGTCTGGATCGGCGGCGGAGCGGTGGTGCTGCCAGGAGTCACTATTGGAGCTTGCAGCGTGGTGGGAGCGGGAGCGGTGGTTGTGCGTGACGTGCCGCCGGACACCGTCGTGGTCGGCAATCCGGCTCGTGTGGTGCGAACGCTGCCCTAACGATAGGGACAGGATGGGAAAGCCGGCCGAGACCTGCAAACTGGACTCACGACCTGATACCCGGCAGAGATCCGCTCGGTTGATGCGGACTATTGGTTTCGAAAAGGAAGCACTTCGATTTCTGCAAGTACCCCGCGATGGTCCGATGGCCACAGCACGGCGCCGCTCGGAAGACGACCGGGCCGGTCAAATGCCATGCGGCTTGAACGCACGACCGGGATTTTGCCGGGTCTTCCGTCCAGCAAGAAAATAAAATCCACCCGGCGATCGGCAGTGGACCGTTCAATGTGGATATTTTGCCAGACGGTCCCTCCAGATACTCCTGGATTTGCGACCCGAAAGACATCGATGAATCCCGGCTCTTTCTGCCATCCTCTGAGGACCAAAGATTGCTCACCGGTATTCAAATCGCCCATCAAGATGGCTTGTCCCCTTCCTCGATGCGCTTGGAACAATTCGCCGACTCGCTGCAGTTGGCATTCGTCACCTTTCGAGGTATGAGCCGAAAAGACCTGGGCCGGCCCGTCGGGTATGTCGATCTCGGCACGAAGAAGAATGCGAGGATCGAGCCGATATCGACAGCGGGGCAAGTCATAGACTTCCGAGGCAACGATCGGATATCGGCTCAAAATCGCCGGCCCCTCTTTGAATCCCAAGATCGAGATGATCAGCCGATCCAAGAAAGTGATCCCGAAAATACGCTCGGTCGCGGGGGCGAATACCACCTGGTACCCGAGCGCATCGGCGATCTGCTGCGGTACGTTGCCATGCCTTCGGCTGTCCGATGCCTCCTGAAAGGCAATGACATCCGGCTGTAAACGCCGCAGCTCTTGAATGGTCATGTCGAGCCGCTCTTCCAGGTTGGTGCCGTTCTCAAAGAATCCCGACCAGGGACCATCGTGCAGCAGGTTGTAGGTCAGAACACGGAGTTGGGAGGGTTGGTTTTGAGCGGCGGTTGATGCCGGTACGGCCGTCAGGTAGGTCAGCAGAAAACTCACGACAAACAACGGCATGAAGTTGAAAGCAAAACGGTCAGAGGTTCTAACAGGTGAGCGTTTCACGGAGAACCTGCGTATTTATCTATAGCCGGGGAATCTCCGAGTAGTCAGCGATGCCGGTCATCCGATATCGTAAAGTCATGCATCGATGGCTGTTCATTATAATACTTCTCACTGTATGTGGTGCACCTGTGCTGGCGGCTGATATCACGCCGCCGTCCCAATCGCCTCCGTCGATAAGGCCGCAAGATCCTTCAACCGAGAAATCACAACCGGACGATCCCCCAAGCTCGCGAGATCCGGGAATGGTGAAACAGCCTGAGACGGTTCCTCATCCGGATTCCGTCGTGACACCTCCCGTTATCGATCCCAAGATGGCCATTGATCCGGAGGCAAAGACCGAAGAGGAGCGACATCCGACGCTTCCACCTGAAGAGACGTCACCACCTCAAGAATAACGGCCGAGGTGGCTATGCTTAGCATTCCTGATGCTAAGAAAGATCTCAAGGACATGGTCGTGGCGGGCTGCCGCGTGCAGCTCTTTTTCCGTGCAATCGGGCGAGGACAATGGATCGTCCAGGGCACCGTGAGGTGCGGAGTGGACGACCATGCCGCTGAACAATCTTTTCGCACAGCTTCCTATCCTACGCGCGACGAAGCTGAACAAGAAGCTCTGAGACAGGCGGCTGATCTATTGGGGAACAATGTGGATAGAAATACCAGCCGGGTCAACAATTGGAGCTAAGAGAGGAGCATGACTGCATGCCCATGATCGGACAAGCGATTCCGGAAGGGACGTACCAAACCTATCATCAAAACGAGATCCAATCGGTGACATTACGGAGTTATCAAGGACGTTGGGTGGTTCTGGTGTTCTATCCGGGTGACTTCACGTTCATCTGCCCCACGGAATTGGAAGATCTTGGGATGCTGTATCCCGAGTTTCAGAAGTTGAACGCTGAAGTGCTGGGCATCAGCACCGATTCCGTGTATGTGCACAAGGCATGGCGTGATACCTCTCTCGCGGTGAAAGACTTACCGTTTCCCCTGCTCGCTGATCCCGGAGGACGCCTGGCCCAGCGGCTCGGCCTGTATCTGTCGCATGATGGTGTGGCTCTGCGTGGCAGCTTCGTGTTTGACCCGGATGGAAAACTTTGCGCGTATGAAGTCCACAACAATTCTATCGGACGTAACATGGAAGAGTTGCTCCGCAAGGTACAAGCGGCTGCCTTCGTTCGTGAGAATGGAGGAATCGAAGTCTGTCCCGCCGGATGGAAGCCTGGTGAAAGGACGCTGAAACCAGGACTCGACCTGGTTGGGAAAATCTGATGAGGGAGGACTTATGGCCTCTAAAGGTAAAAGATCGTTTGCCATCATTGTGGGGATGATGCTCATAGTTTGCATCGGTTGTGTGCCGAAAGCGACCCAGAATTCGTTAGCCCAGAATACCCGTGAGGCAGGAAGCACTATCCCGCGATCTCATCCTCCATATTATCCCAATACGGCCGGCAATATCGTCGCTCCGCCGGGAAATCCTGCTGGAAATTCCGCCGGCTCTCCTCCTATCATCAACGGCACGGAAAATTCGTCCGACGGATGGCCGGCTGGGAGATAAATTCTCTCCGATTGTCCATTCCATCGGCTTGTCACTGGGCGAGCGCTCCTTGCACAGACTTTTCAGCCGGTGTTAAGATCCGGAGGTAGGTTAACGTATTCCCTTATTATGCCGAACATCACCTTACTTGTGTCACCCAGTTGTGGAGCCTGTCCGTCAGCCAAGAGTCTGTGGAAGCAATTGAGGGTCAAATACAGTTTCTCTTATCGGGAAGTCGATATTACGACGAAAGACGGTCAGGAACTGGCCGATCGGCATTCTGTCCGTGCCGTGCCTGCAACCATCATCGACGGTCGGTTGACGTTTGTCGGAGTACCAAGTCGAGAGAGCGCGGAAAAGGCCATTCAATTGAAGATCAAACAACGGGAAGGATAAGGGAGGCCGAGGCCATGGACGAAGACGATATCGAACTGCCGGTCCTTCCTAAACTCGATAAAGGCCCGCCGCCGGATTGTCCGATCTGCGGAGATCCTATGTCTTTCATCGACGGCGATTGGGCCTGTGTCGACTGCAATGGCGAGCTCTTGGGGCCGGAGACGGGGTAGCGTACAATGACCCGTCATGTTGCGCGTCGTCACCGGTCGGTTTCATCCTGATCTTGAATCTGCTCTCGTCGACCACCTCTCGCGCGTCAAGGCAACCGATCCGCTTGCGCCCATCGCGATCTTGGTTCCGTCCAAGCCGCTCTCCGATCGCGTTCATACTCTGCTTGCCGTCGAACACCGACTGTCGCTCCTGAACCTGCACGTCTTGACCTTCCATCAATTGGCTCTTCGGCTGGCTGGGGAGGTGGCTGTCGATCACCCGCTGCCGCGGGTCGTCGACGAGCTGTTCTTCGAACAATTGGTCCGTCACATTGTTCGCAACAAGCTCTCCAGCCACGCCTCATTACAACGAATCGGGCAATCCCCCGGCACGTGGGGCGCACTCTGGGCGACGATTCGCGACTTGAAGGATGCCGATGTCGATCCGGTGCAAGCACTGCAAGGCCTCCGAGAAGGCTATTTTGGTGAAGATGACCGGGAGTGGCTCGGCGCGCTCATTTCACTCTATGCGGCCGTGAAAGAAGCGGGCAAGACGCTCGAGGTCGGAATGCCGGACGATCTGGCTGAGTCGCTTACCCCCTTTGTCCCGACGGCCTCGTTCTTCCGGTCGTTGAGTGAAGTGTTGTATTACGGGTTCTATGACCTGACGCAGGTGCAACTGTCTCTCTTTGAAGCCATCAGCCGAGCGAAGGAGACGAGGCTGTTTTTCCCATTGGAGGATGATCCGGCCTGCGGATTCGCTAAGCGTTTTTTCGATCGATACATCAGGCCTCTGGTGATGTCGGACGAGGCAATGATCCGATTGGAACAGCAATCGTCCATCGTGGCCACCCCTTCCGTCCAATTCACCATGCGGAGTGTGATCGGGGCTGAAGAAGAATTGGCGACAGCCTGCCGCACGATCCTCAATCTGGTGGAAACAAACGGCTATCGATTCGACGAGATCGGCGTCACCGCCCGTACGCTCGAGCCCTACAGCCCGTATCTCCAGTCGGTCTTCGATCGTCATCGCATCCCCTTTTGTACGACCGCGTCACAGCCGTTGATTCAGGAACCGATCTGCAAGCTCGTCTTGCAGCTGGCCTCCCTGCCGTTGAACGATTTGTATCGCGCGTCGGTTTTGGATGTCGTGACGTCTCCGCTTTACCTCACCGACTTATATGACGAACTGTCGAAGTCATACCGGCCCGAACAGTGGAGACTGCTCGTTCACGCTCTGCACATCACTCACGGAGTCGAGGAGTGGAAACGGTTGGAGCAGGCGAGCCAAGCTTCATTGGTTCTCGATGGTGAGGAGAGCCTCGTCGGCTCTCCGGCCATTGCACCGGACGTGATCAATCTGCTCTGGCAGGTGGTCTCACAACTCACGCTTGACTGTGCGGCCCTTCCATCGCGAGGCACGATCGGCCGCATGGTCACAGCTTGTCGAGCGCTTGTCGATCGGCGTCTGCGCCAGCCCGATGAAGCGGCATCGACTGCCGCGGAAGTTCAACTTGCTCGGCAAACGATGACATGGGACGCCATCGATCGAATTTGGATGACCCTCGCGGAATTAGAGCCGCTCAATGAGGAGATGACGTGGGCCGAATTTGTCGAATTGCTGACGCATACATTCGAGCGGACGACGAAATCTTTCCACGGTGGCTCGTCTCAAGGGGTGATGGTGTGCGACGTCATGGCGGCTCGCGGGGTGCCGTTCAAAGCCCTGTTCGTCCTCGGTCTGAACGAAAAAGTATTTCCACGTTATATCCGAGAGGACGCGTTTCTGCGGGATGGCCATCGGCGCGTGCTCGATGCCACGCTCGGATTCAAGGTCGACGAAAAGTTGATTGCGTATGGAGAAGAGACGTTGCTTTTCCACTTATGCTGTCAGGCTGCTTCTCAGCGTCTGTATCTGTCTTATCAACGGGCCGATGAATCGGGGCGCATGCTGGCCGTCTCTCCCTACCTTGGAGAAGCCCGCCGTCGGTTCGGCCACGATGAACAATCGATGGATGCGGTGCCCCGTCGCCTGACGGATCGGGTCTTGCAGCGGCCGGCGATCAGACTGTTCCTGTCTCCGGCTGAACTGACTCAGTGGTCGGCGATCAATGGACAAGATCCGACCGATCTGGTGCTGGCGCTCGGGCGTGATGCGGATACGTTCCGCCATGCGGCATCGGCGCTCGATCGAATCGAGGAAGACGGCTCAATGCTGAATCGCTTCGATGGGATGACGGAATCGGTCGAGTCTCACTGGGCGCACGTTATCGAACGGGGTCTCGCTCCGACGCCGCTCGAACGGTATGCACGTTGTCCTTTTCAATATTTTGCCGTTGATGTACTGCGACTCGAACCGAGCCGTGTTGCGATCGAACAGGAACCGGAGGTGGCGTTGATCGGTATGCTCTGCCACGCGGCGTTACGGCGTTGCTATGAACAGCTTGTGCAGGTGGGGTGGCCGATCGAACCGGTGACGGGCCAAATGGTGGATCAGACGATCCGTGCATCGGTGGAACAGGCGGCGGCAGACTTGGAGTCACAACATCGGACAGGCCATTATCTGCCGTGGCAGTTGGCGAAAGAACTGATTGCGACACTGGTGATCGCGGCGGTGAAGGCGGATGAAACGGAACAGGCGGAGCATCCGTATCAGCCTATTGCCTTTGAAGTGGACGGGGAAGGAACGGTTCCCGGCATCCTCGACGAGGGATTGTTGAAGATCCGAGGTCGCATCGATCGGCTCGATCGGAACCGGACCTCCGGCGCGCTGCGCGTGCTCGACTACAAGTTCAAAGTCGGCTCAGCCATGAGACCGGAAGACCGTCATTTGGCTCAGTCGGCGATCCGTGGGTATCGGCTGCAACCACCATTTTACAGTTGTCTCACTGTTCCCGGACAGCCCATGCCGAGCCTGGTGCAGTTCCTGTTTCTCGCCCCCCAGTGGTCAACAACAATCAGTCGCTCGACGTTTGAGGCCATGTCGTGGTCATCCGATACCGGAACACTCATCCAGAACACGATCAGAACGTTGGTAGACGGCATACGTGCCGGACGATTTTTCATTCTTCCAGACGGCTATTGCGACGGATGTGACTTTCGTATGGTCTGTCGGCGAGAACATGCCCCCACTTGGTGGAGAGCGCATCGCGCGACCGAACCTAAAACGCTGAAGATGCTTCGCGTGCAGAAGAATGAATAACGACCTGCTGATATCGGATCGTGTGGCTCGAGAGTCGGCTGAAACGACATTCGATCGCAACGTCGTCGTGGTGGCCGGGGCGGGGACAGGCAAGACCAGTTTGCTTGTGAATCGTCTCGTATATCTCCTGATGAAGGAGCCTCTTCCTGCCCCCATCACGCAGGTCGTTGCCTTGACGTTCACCAACAAGGCGGCGACCGAAATGAAGGTGCGACTGCGCGAGCGACTTGCCGTTCTCTCCCGTCCGGAGGCCGATTCGATACGATCAAGCGACGGAGGGGCCGTCTCATGCAGCGACCTTCAAGCACGCTATGGACTCAGCGCCGATGCGATTGCCGCGCGTGCTCAGGCAGCGCTCAACGACATTGAAAAGGCCCAGATCGGTACCCTGCACAGTTTCGCCGCGCACTTATTGCGACTCCATCCGCTGGAGAGCGGAGTCGATCCTGATTTCAAAGAAGACGACGGCTTGCGCTTTGAAGAGCAGTTCACCGCCGCGTGGGATTGCTGGCTTGACCAGGAATTGAGCCGAGCCGGACATCACCATCACCTGTGGCGATCGGTCTTGTCGTCGACTACTCTCGGAGCGGTCAGAGCATTGTGCCGGTCCTTGTGCAGCGAATTGGTCGATCTCAGTACTCTGCAACAACAACTCGCCTCGACAGCGGTGACTCCGGCCGTCTCGCGCTGGATGCAGCACATGGAAGACCGGGCGAATCAGCTCATGAAAGCGTATGGCCGGCCGAAGCGCCGTAAAGTCGAGCACATGCTCGCCGCAACGGCGTCTTTGATGCGGCTCGTGACAGAGAAAGGACTGCCGGGCCGGCAAGACTTGACGACGGCCGAACGGGAATGGCTCGACAAGGATCTCGGAAACGCTGTGGGTGAATGGGGGAAAGGCGATTTCAAAGAGGCCGCCGCGCTCATCCGGACGGCGCAGCAGCTTCTGTCGGTCGATCATGCATTCTTGAACGATCTCCTGACCCTGCTCCTTCCGTTGGTACGGAATATTCGCGAAACCTTCTCTCGTCAAGGCTGGCTTTCGTTTGATGGGCTGCTGGCGCGGGCGCGGGCGCTCCTCTTCGAACATCCGTCCGTCCGTGAGCGGATTAAACGGGATTATCGAGCCGTGCTGGTCGATGAATTTCAGGACACGGATCCGGTGCAGTACGAAATCATCCTTGCGGTCTCGGAGCGGCAGGGCAGTCAGGCGGCCGACTGGCGCGAGATGCTGCTCGAACCAGGGAAACTCTTCATTGTCGGAGACCCCAAACAGTCGATCTATGCCTTTCGGCGTGCCGACATCGAAGCCTTTGATCGCGTTATGGAGAAAATCGTAGCCGATGGTGGAATCGCCCAAACATTGACGACGAACTTCCGAAGCGACGCGGCAGTCTTGGAGCCGGTCAATGAGGTCTTTGATCGACTATTCGAACGGAAGCCGCTGATCCAGCCGGCGAATGTCCGCCTGGAGGTGCGGCCTCAGCGACGCCCCGTGTCGATCGAGCCGGGCGTTCGTCTCAGCGTGACGGCACCGGATGGTGAAGAAGAGACATTCGATGCAGCAGGGGCGACGAGAGCCGAGAGCGAAGTGCTGGCTCGTTGGCTGACCGACGAGGTCCTGAGTCGTCCTTCAATGAAGCCGGGCCACGTGGCGCTGCTGTTTAGAAAACTTACGCAAGCCGACTCCTATCTCGATGCCCTGCGTCGCCACGACATTCCCTACGTCATCGAAGGGGAAAAACATTTCTATCGCCGCCAAGAGGTGATCGATTTCGTCAATCTGCTGCGAGTCTTGGATCATCCTCGTGACGAGATCGCCTTGACCGGCCTCCTCCGTTCACCGCTTGGGGGGCTGACGGATCGGGAACTCTATGAGCTCAAACGGGCGGGGCATTTCAATTATCTCCGCACGGCGCGTCTGGAGGGATGGCCCCATGTCCGTGCCGCTGCCGTTCGGCGGCTGTACGAACACCTGGCTTGGCTCCACCGAGCCGTCCCTATGTTGCCATTGGCCGAGGCCATGGAACTGATGTTTGACCGATTGCCGATTCTGGACGTGGCTGCCGCATCGCTCCATGGAGAACAGGCGGTGGCGAATCTCATCAAGGTGAAACAGACGGCTGCGTCATTGGCCGATCGGCCCCACATGACCTTGAGTGGATTTGTGGACCTCATGATCGCCCGGCTTGAAGAACAACCGGACGAATCGGAGAGTCCTCTCGCCGAGGAGTCGCTCGAAGCCGTGCATGTCCTGACGATTCATAAGGCCAAAGGGTTGGAATTTCCCGTTGTTGTGCTGCCGGGCCTCCATCAGGGGAGCGGACGGGAGCGGGGTGTGCCGCAGGTTTCTTATGATTGGTCGAGTGAAACCTATGGGCTTTCCCTGGACCGTCATTGGTCTCTCGGCTCGCTGCTGGTGCAACACAAGCTGCGGTTGCGAGAAGAGGCGGAACGTCGACGGGTGCTCTATGTGGGGATGACCAGGGCCAAAGAGTTGTTATTGTTATCAGGAGGGATCACGACCCGTTCGGTCGGTGAAACAGTTTTCGACTTGCTCCAGAACATTGGTATAGGGGAAATCGGAACCCTCTCAACTGAGGCCTTGAAGGTCGGCGGATGTGCGATTCCCCATCGAGTCATCAGAGCGCCGGAACGAAAGCGGCCTCGCCGACGTGTGGACAGAGTGGCCGATACAGCATTGATTGATCCGAAGGAGATTGCCGAGCTGTGGAAAATAAGAACCGCTCGATGGACCGAGGTTCGTGAGACCCCGCATCATCTGACGCCCACGATGCTGGGTAAACGAGCGGCGTCGGTCATACGTGAGCCGATTCCGATTCGGCAAGACGTGGAGATTGGACGGTTGGCTGGTGTGGTGGCTCACCGTCTGCTCGAGCGATGGGACTTTTCACAAGATCCCTCCGAATTATTTGTTCAGGTTGCCTTAGCCGTTCAGGCAACTCTTGGACCGGACGACCAGTCCCATGCCGGAGCGGTCGCTGAATCCGTGCATGATTTTCTTGCAACTTTCAGTCGATCGGAAGCCTATGCGCGTCTCTGTTCATCCCGGATCCTTGGTCGAGAAGTCCCTTTCATCATGCCGTGGGGAGATAAGCAGGTCATGGAAGGAGTCATCGACCTCATCTACCGGTTGGATGGAGAGCTGTGGATTGCCGACTATAAGACAGATGCAATCTCAGCCGATGAGGCAGTGCTTCGTGCAGAGCGGTACCGAGTGCAAGGTCAGGTGTACAAGGCGGCTGTGAAACAGAGCCTGAGAACCGAACCACGGTTTCACTGTCTGTTTCTTCGCTGTGCGACGGCGGTTGAATTATAAGGTAGGGGGCAATGGAAATGGCTAGGCGAGACCATATCTCATCTGAAGCCTTTGCGCAGCTGGTTCAACAGGCGATTGCTGATCTGCCTCCCCCTTACGCCAAGCTGATGGAATCGATCGCCGTCGTGGTAGAGGAAGAACCGCCGGAAGAGGTGTTGCAGGATCTGGATCTAGACAGCGAGAACGACTTGCTCGGATTGTATCAAGGCCAGTCGCTGGCAGCTGATTCATTCTTCAGGCCGGGAGGGGAACAACCGCCTCAGATTTCCATCTATCGAGGGCCGATCCTCCGACTGTGTGAGAGTCCTGAAGAAGTGGTACAGGAAGTGTACGATACGGTCGTTCACGAACTGGGTCACCATGTGGGCTTGGACGATGATGAGATGCCGTACTGAATGCCTCACCAGACCACGACGGGATGGAATCGATGCCGAGATGGATGCGGGATCGGTCAACTCTGGACCTGCCTGCTGGTGCTTCAATATGAGGCGATAGCCCATCGGTCCACCACACATGGTGGGGCACACCGGGGTTTGATGGTCTCATTACGAACGCGTCCAGCTTCTGGCTTTGATGCCCGCTATCTCACCGAGGGGCACGGCTCAATTCCTCGATCATTGGATCGGCACTCGGCAGCGTCGGGATCCCCCCATAACCGGACCCACTGGAGGATGACTTCGAGGCTCCAGACGATTCTTTCTGAACGTTGGTGTCAGAGGGGGTGAGGCCATCTCGACCGTTGTTGCTGGATGGACCAGACTTATACTCCCCTGCTTGGCCACTTGTGAAGGGGATGGGCCCATGCTCGGGGTGCCCCAATGTCTGGTACTCAGGGTCATGCTTGGGGTCGTCCACAGTATGGATCATCGGGTTCCACCCTCGGTCGACTACATGTCGGTCGTTGACGTCCAGCCGCCAAGCCACGGCGAGGCTATTCGGAACGCTGACTGCTCCGGTTACTGCAATGATCGCCAGGACTGTTACTATGCGCCTCTGTTTCATGGCATCCTCCTCAACGGTATAGATAGACCAGGACATCATAGGGATTTCGCTGGTTATTCCTGTTGACCCATAGGCTGGCGCAAGCCAGCAAGCGGCATCCTATGATCCCCATGACTCCCACCCCGTTTTCCGGCTCGTGGTGAGACAAAACCTCCGGCGTTCGGACAGCTTGTCCTGGTAGAAGGTCTATTCTGCTTCAACTTTCCCTGAATTTTCGTATCCCTTTGAGCTTCTGTTCTTAAGCAGTGCAGAGAATATGCCCGTTGCCTCACCTCTTGTCCGTTCGCCAAGTTATGGATAGCCATGACGGGTAACAGGAGGGAAGCTGCGATGGCGCGCAATAGACCTCGGCTTCAGCGAGCTGCATGGCGTCTTTTGGAGGCGTCGGGTATCGGGCGGCGATGTTATTAGATGTGCCCTTGTTTCAAATGGGAGGCTCGTGGGAAGGTTCGCCATGCGGAAGCGGAGCAGGAACGGCTGGCCTACAAAAACGGGCCTACACTGAGCGACAGGTTGAGATCGATGTCGATAACTGACTGTCGGCCATTGTGCGCGCCCGCGATCGGGTGAAAGTCACGACCGAATCGCTTCGGTTGGCCAAAACGTTGGAAGAGGGCGAACGGACTCGGTTCAACATGGGAGTGACCATGATCATGTTTGTGAATCTCAAGGAGCGGAACACCGTGACTACGGCCTACGAGCTCTATCTAGCTCAGGTGGACTACGTGGTGGCGCGCGGCGCCGAATTCTGGCCAGCTCTGGCGTAGCCTCGGATAAGCATGATGGCTCCAACCACCACCATGGGCAAGGACAGAATTTGACCCATGGTGATCGGTCCCAAGATAAATCCCAAGTGCTGATCCGGTTCACGGAAGAGTTCAACGATCAGTCGGCTGATGCCGTAACCGGTGATGAAACTCCAAAAGACTGTGCCGGGCGGGGTCGGACGTTGATCGATCCACCATAATGCCGTGAACAGGACAAGGCCTTCCAGCGTTGCCTCATACAATTGCGAGGGATGGCGGCAAGCAGGGCCCCCCGCTGGAAAAACCATGCACCAATCCACGTCGGTTGACCGACCGAAGAGTTCACCGTTGATGAAATTTCCGATTCGACCGAACCCTAAGCCGATCGGTGTGACGCAGGCCGCCAAGTCTGCGATGGTATAAGCAGGAATCCCTTGTCTTCGGCTGAACCAGATCAACGCAATGATGGTTCCAAGGAGCCCACCGTGGAAGGACATGCCTCCTTCCCAGACCGCAAGAAGTTTCAGTGGGTTTTGGCTGTAGTAGGAAAAATTGTAAAAGAGCGTATAGCCGATCCTTCCACCGAGAAACACGCCGAAAGCAGCGTAGACGACCATGTCATAGATCTGGTCTTTTCTGATCGCCAACCCTTTACGGACAACGTTGTGTTGAATAAGGAAGTAAGCCCCGGTCAGGCCGATCAGATACATCAGCCCATACCAGCGGAGCTGAATGGGGCCCAGCGCCACAAGGACGGGGTCGATATTTGGGTAGGGGATGGCGGCTGAAGGACCCATTACTGTGCTTTCAGTATAGTCCTTCGTGAGATGGTGCTCATAGCTTGAAGGGAACACGGATCGTGAATCATACGCGGTACCTTTGCGACCTACGGCAAAACTTGCCGCTGGATCATACGGGGGCTCGTGGGTCAATGCAAGCACGCCAAAGGTTAGAAACGGTTAAAGTTTGATCCCAGTGAATCGGCCTCCATGGCTGATTCACCAGCATGGATGAATCGAAAGTGTTGGCTTTCTGAAACGACTGTGTCTCGGTCTGTCGAGAAAAAGAGACCAAAAATTAGTCACTCTTAATTGCCCAAAAATGTCACCTACGGTTTTTCGCGGGAATCGCCTCTCCTACGAATGTTCCAGTCTTGGCACAGAGCATGCTCAAAGACCTCGGTACGGGAAAGGGTTCTTAAACGATCTTTCGGATCATTCACCATCATGAGGAGGTTCACCATGTCGGAGCAGGGGAATCAGGTCGCCAAGGCAGCAGCATTCATAGCCGGTGGGGCGGTCATCGGAGCGGGACTCGGGCTCCTCTTCGCTCCACAGACCGGTGCGGAAACTCGCCGAAGCATCAGTCGCTATGCCCGCAAGGCGCAGGTGCAGACCAGTCGGTGGGGCAAGGCGATCAAGTCGGGAGTGGAGGAAGCGCTGGACCGCAAATCTGTAAAAGAGAAGAGTTGTGAGGCAGAGCGACCGCAACTGACGGCGGTGTTGAACTAAGCTTCTCGAAGATCATCGGTAGCAGATCACCCCGTCGCTCTCCTCCGTCGGCACGGGCTGACTGCTACCGATGGTCCGAGGGGATTTGAATGCTGATGGCCCCCCCGCCGGTTCTCCTACTCGAGCACCCTCTCTCGGATAGCAGGAAATGTCCAGGATCCCTTTGGGATTCCCGTGGCAGGTGAGCAATCCTCCGAATAGTAGATCGGTATTATGGTTCTGAGGAACCCTCCACTGTCGATCCATTCGACAAGCGGCATGATACTCTCTCAGCTGTCCTTTGAATTCTACACTTTAGCCCAACCTCATCATCGCTTGCATGGTCAGGGATAGGTAAAAGGCCGCGAGAAAAGTGGCTGAGCGCCATAGTCGCTGTGTTAAAATCCGCCTCTCGCCGGAGTGGCGGAATAGGCAGACGCAAGGGACTTAAAATCCCTCGGGTCCACAAGGCCCGTACCGGTTCGATCCCGGTCTCCGGCACCAAATACAATGGGTTGCATTGACGGTGGATGTTTCTGATTGGTGATTTCTTCCTGAGGATTGCGGCTTTTCTGTGAACGACGGCGATAAGACCTGCTGGGGTGCCAGGAGGAAGGAGGGATGGCCCAGATCTTCGACGACTTGAGCAACCCCATTTGCTTCACTCGCCAAAAAGTATAGAGAACGCAAACGACAAGAATAAGGTTGGGTCGTAGTCCTACAGCATGTGAACAAGGCATGGATCGTCAACGGCGCGTTTCCCTGATATAATTCAAGGTATGCTTTCAAAGAAGCATTCCAACCCAGGTTCCCCCGTCAAACACAAAGGGAAGGGCTTCAAGAGGCGGCTGTCTCCAAAGTCAGCAAGTAAGCTACTTCCACCCGACACAAGCCGCATCCCATGGATCAGTGCGGTTTCGACCACTCCCAAGACCAGCACGGACGACTAGCCGCGTTACCTCGTCTTGATCCAAGGCCATTCAACGACCCCACACCTCCTATTGTTTGACCGAGACTCCACGTAGGGAAGGTTCTTACGCAGCTTCGGGCGGCCTCGGACTGCCACAGTGGGTCTTCTGGAACGTTTCCTTGAAGCCTGCCGGAAGCTTCACCACCAAATATTTGAGTATGGGAATCCTGGCTAGTGCAAACGTGAACAACGCGGAAAAGATATAAACAATGACGGCGACGAGCGCACCGCGCAACGGAATTCCGTTTCCTAACATCAAATTTATAGGCCCCCAAATCGTATAAAGCACGAGGATATGGGATACATAGACGCCCAAGGTGAATTGAGCGAGAAAAGGGAAGGGCGTTGATTGCCCCAACGTAGGCTTTGCGATTGCCAGCGCGAAGATACCTATAATTAAGACAATTCCACCCAGAAAATGGTGATCCTGGATCGCCTGGAGGGAACTGTGAAAAATAACTTTCATGACCGCCCCTTCCATCAATGCGAGGGCATAACCGCCTACAATCAGACTGGAAGCCATGGACACCGAGAGCTGTTCACGTCGAGCAAGCCACCATCCTATGGCTGTGAACAAAGTAGCGGTGACCCACGATCCCAGGTGAATGGTAGAGTCAAAGAAATGTCCGCCAGCGATTTCCTCGGTGAGAGCAACCACATAAAGACTTATGATCAAGGGAACCAGATACCTTTCCAGTCGGCAGAGCGCCACCAAAATCAAAGTGGCAAGACTAAACATGAGAGCAGGCAGGAACCAGAGGTGCCGAACTGGACGAGTTCCCTCTAGAAAAAGACTGATATTTTGGGTCGCGAGTAGATGCATATTCTTTAAAGCCTCAGCATAAAACGGCTGCCACAAACCGTGGTGAAAAACCTCGGCGGGCCAATAAGGCGGAGTCACGATATAGATGCACATCCACCCCAGGAGCATCCATACAAGCGGGGACACATACCGACGAAATTGAACGGTAGGGTTTCCGTCCGCCAATAGTGATTGACGAAAAAAATACCCAGCCGTGATAAGGAAGTACGGCACACCCACCCACCAGATTAAATACCCGGTGAGGACCACTAGAAAGCGGCCATTTGCAAGTTGTGCGAGGCTTGCCACAAAATGAGTGTGGGTAAGGATCACCGCGAAAATAGCGAATACCCGAAAACTTTCGATGCTTGCGATGCGTCTTGTCCTGAGGTTCATTCCTCGATCAAACTCTCATTCAACCGTCTTGCAACGTACAGCTCATCCTTGCTGATGCCACGGACAGAGGATCGGAACGACATCAATCAGATCGTACTGAGGGGATCGTGCATAACCGCGCTGCACGACTTTCTAGCCGTTCATTGTTCGACCGACTCAATGTTGGGTTACAACGAATGTTAGAGAGACTTTGGACTCATCGGTGTACGGTGATGGCTCCAGGGCGAATTGCCACAATCCTTCTATATTTATTCACAACAGGTGCCAACCTAAATTTCACTGATCGCGACCATAACCGCACATAGAAGAGAGTTCCGTTGCATAGCTTCCTCTGTTTGAATGACTGCCGCCAAGCGTAACGGACCTTGATGGGGCGTCGTACTAGGAAAGTGCATAGCGGCGGGGAGGCTGATTGCGCTGGAGATGATTTGCGAGCAGACAGAGACTTGATCGATGTTCCAGATGAATTCCCAACGAGCAACCTGTCCGTCTGTCATTACTCAGCCACAGTTAAACCACAGCTTTTAAACTCATACTTAAATCTCAATAGGTTATGAATGGGAAGTGGATTGTAAATCCCTTTGGGCAGGGATGTGAGTGCATTTCGGTCCAATGCTTTGAGAGTGCAAAGATCGCCTCAATCGGTGTATAGATGTCACCAGTCACGCGAAAGTCGTGCATCGGTCGATCACAAATCTTTAGGGGAATCATGAATACAAAAGGAATCCTAGTGCTTGTCGGCAGCATCGCTCTCTTTCTTTGTGTCATTGGGATTGGGGCCTGGGTCATGACTGCACCTTTGGAAGCCGGAGAGGTGGAGGCGAAGCGATGCAATGAATACGTCGACCAACTGGACATGCTGAAGCGGTACAACTGGTTCTGGACACCCTATCATCGGCGAATGGCGTTCAATGACTGCTTAACCAGGAAGTTGGGCGAACAGAAGCAACCATAGGAGGTTTTTCCGTCAGAACACTCATTCCAAGAAATATCCGGAATGAGGTCGGTTGGGCCTTCTCCAAACTATGCTCGGTTCGTATTCCATGCCTGCCGCTGATGGCCATTTCCACGGATTTTCTAGCACTCTCCTCGCGCTGATCATTCTTCAGGTGTGGGGTGCGACCTCTGCGTTCGCTGAATGGGAGTTCGTCGATGGCAACGATCAGGCGAAAGTCTATGTCGATCCCGAGACCGTCATCCGGAACGGTGAGTGGGTGAGCGTGTGGGTCATGGACGATCTGAGGTTTGCTCAGATGCGAGGGTTCAGGAAATACTTGTCCTCGCGCGCCCAAGAAGAGCACGACTGTATTAAAGAGCGGTTTCGACTGCTGGCATTGGAATACTTTTCGGGGAATATGGGATTTGGAGAAGCGCTCTATAAAACGTCAGGCGAGTCAGATTGGACGCCCATTCCGCGAGGAACCTTGGCTCAATCGGTCTGGAAGTTTGTCTGCAGGAGGCGGTGAGCAAATATTAATGGGCTCACGGAGAAATGTCCATGCAAGACTTTGAGGCGCACGAGAAGTCGCATGCCGACGCAGTATTTACCAGCAAATTCTCATCCTTGGTGAGCATGTGCTCGGAGACCAAGGAACTCGGCTATGACATGCTGTGGCAAGGTGCACCGTGAATGAACAGGAGGAACAGCAATGCTGTTCGACACCGTGGAGACCGTGAAGACGTGGCATGCTTGCCCCATCTAGTTCCTAGCTCATCCCGAAATCTGTTTTTCGAAAGTCTTGTAGCCAGAGAACTGCATTATTGAGGTCGGTGTCTGCCTGACGCTGGACGAGCACGGGACACGTCGGAGCAACTAACGAAAGGGGAGACGGTCGGAAATGATGATTCCGGAGTGATGCCGACTGGAATTGATCAATTCTTTGGACAGACGAGTCGATAGTTCACGATGATAAGTTCTCGATAGGTGTCAGTTCTATCTTCCGGAACCTTTCGGCCAGATTCTGGGAAGTGACGTAATTGCTCCACACGCTGTTGGATGTGCAAGCCGAACGTTTGAGCCTAACTCGGAGAATCTGTTTTAATATAGGACACCACCGCCTTGAGATCATCTCTCGCAACAGCCGACCAGACGAGGCGAGCCATCCGGCCAGCTCACGCATGACATTTTCATGTGGAATGACATGCCCGGTATCGATTGCATCTTGATCCGCCTTGATTTTTTGAAGCACGTACAGATGATATTGGATGTCTTCCAGTGTGGCCTCCTCCGGTAACTGTTCAAGCAACTTGAGAACAGCTGCTTTTTCTCCCATGCGTCACCTCCATCATCGTTACTCAGACCAGAACGATGAGTCGCATTATACGGGGATGCCGCCACAGTTGCACGTCGAACCTTGAGTAGAAACAGCGAGCAGTGAAAGCCGGCACAGCAAAAACATAGCCAGGGGCTAGGAGGTGGGAAGCGTACTTGATGGAAGACCGCATCGGGCAGGATCACGTCCCATCGCCCTTTGAAAGTCGAGTGGTTTCGCCCGGTCAGGAGGGGGGCCACCGAGACCGGTGGAACGTTTATCGAGCTGGTCATCAAACCGGCATCTGACGAAGAGCCCATTAAGAGTTAGGACGGCCATGGTATGTTCTTCGCGCCAGGAATCCATGGGCATCCGGTTCTTAGAAATGATGGCGGACGACAAGAACCGCCTCAGTCAGGTGATCCTCAGCCTGCTGGTGGGACAAAGCGCCAACCACAACTTTTCTCGTGAAACCTTTGTGGTGTAGCAACCAGAAGATTATCAACTAGACGCACAGAGCTGAGCCGTACTGCGCGCCACATCGTCCGCATTTCGGAATATTTCGCCACATCGATACCAGCAGTCGGATTAGAGCCGATCGCAAAGGTCATGACACCCTGAGGACTCGACTAAGAGGACTTCTCATAGGCGGTTCGTCTGGATATGCTGCCCGATTCAGCCGAATTACTCATCGGTGTCAAAACTCCTGCTGCTCAGATGGTTGGATTCTCCATCGAGCGTCTCGTCCACTTTCTTTCGCTGCTCGGCCAAGATATCGAGATTACAGTCCGAAAGGCTGCGCGGGGAAGACGGCTGTAGTCGCTTCGCAATCCTCAGCCATTATCGTCAGAGTCCAAATAATCCGCAGGTCATCAATATAACAATAATGATCTTCTACCATCTGTTTCAGTCAATTCTGAAGACTCAATAGGATTGTACGCCAACGAGTTTCAGAAGTTGCAAGGTTGATTCTGATCGGTAAATATACTTTCCTCTCCTCATTGAGGCGGAGTTCGGCACCACGTGACTACGGCGTCGGGATCGTTTTGAACTGAGACGTTGTAACTGATATTGGCTGATCCGGTCGTCGACCCAGATGTGGACGGGCCCCACGGAGGGCCCTGGAATTGTCCCGCAGCCACAGCAGTTACGCTAAAACCAACTATCTGACCATAATCAAAGCTAAGCGTAACGCGTGCCGGCGTTGGCGGTGCTGGGATCGTATCCGGGCAGTTAAAACGTGCCTCATATCCAATAGAGAAGGTTAGGCGATCCGAGATTGTGGCGCCAGCTGAGGTAGATACAGGATCCGATCCATTCATCGAGTCTGACTGGCATGTTCCTGAGGCCGAAGCGCCACCGATGGCGGTCAAAATCGCCGTTCCCTTACTTCCTAAGGCCTTTGAAGGAGAGGTAATCTTGAAGCTATCACCATAGCTCACCGAAGCTCGGCCGCCACTACCTTCCCGATTTACCATTGAGGCACTAAAGGTTACTGAAGCGTTGCCCTTTTGGCCGCCAGCAGTAGCCGATGCCAAGTCATTTGATACACTTACTGAGCCAGCAGGGCTGTCTAATCCTTTAGAATCTCCACCGTGATAACCGCCAATAGTGGCAATTGCGCTGATGTTGAGATTGTTGTCGGTACAGGTAAGTTCTGTACCAGGAGGTATCTCGAGAACGGCTTCAGTCTTGGCACCTAACGGCGTGCCGCTAGGCCCTTGGCCCAAGAGAAGGGTAACGAAGCGTTTACTCGTTCGATTTGAATTCTTGAGGATTGTGACAGGGACGTTGATTAATATATCAGTTGCGACGCCGCTCGCTGTAAAATCAATTGAACGTGAGACTGTGGTGTAATCTTGACCAGGAACAGCCGCAGACGAGCCTGAAGAAGGCTGTGTGCTAAAAGACACTGATTCGGGTACAGAAGATTGCGCTCTTACAATGGCAATGTTTGCCGTGGCGGTTGCAGATATCGAAGCTATAGTAGGAGCCACATAAGTATTGTCACGGAAATTGGGGCATCCTCCTTTCGGCAGTGCTGCAATTTGCGTCCTAAGATCCTTCAAAATGTCGCTTTTTGCTTTTTCTGCTCCTAAATATCCTGTGAATGCATGTATACTGCTCCCCTCTAAGACAACGGTCATGTGAACTGAGTAGACTGTGGCT
>JACZCY010121377.1_pt1 | contig 21354 bp, 22 predicted proteins | sample 8641821 | NCBI WGS metagenome assembly JACZCY01 (sample SAMN15324609, study PRJNA640507) | soil metagenome | isolation source: intercropping sugarcane | place: China: Luxin town, Laibin City, Guangxi Province | collected 2019-07-25 | depth 10cm m | reverse complement strand
TGGAATTTCTTCGAATTCAGCCGAGGCTATCCTCGCGCTCCCAGTCTATTCGACTATCTGGATCTAAGCGGAGGCCGCGACAGCGCCATCTTTTATATGGATGAGTCCCTGTACCAGCTCGCCAAGCCGGAACCCTACACCGACTATCAGCTCTGCGGGGCATTGCGGCCGGAGTGCGGCTCTCAGAAACTCGTCGCCTACATCCAGCAATATCTTCAAAAGGCGACCAGCGGACATGGATATGGGCACGCGATTCTCTCCTTGCCTCATTTGCTGGTAGTTCACCTTCCGGAAGCAGGGAGGGCCGGAGTGACCCACGGCTGGAATTCGAAAGAGTATCGCGAGGCGCTGCAAACGGTCGATGGCGCGATGAAGTCGGTCCTGGACCTCTTCAAGGGATACTCGCTCATAGACCGAACCGCCATAGTCGTCACCGCTCTGAGCGAAAAAGGGGCGGACCCCGGCGCCGAGGCCCCCACGACTGATTCGCCGGTCGTTCCCTGGATCGTCTCGGGAGCCGGAATCAAACATGGCCAACTCATTCGTCAGCCGGTGTCTATCATCGATACTGGGGCCACCGTGATGAAAATCCTGGGTCTGGAGACTCACACGGAATGGGAGAGTAAGGCTGTGGAAGAAATCTTCCAAACCGCCGCAGCCACCCCAACCGTACGGCCTCTCAAGAAACGCTAGAAACGCTGATCATGCGCGACGTTGCCCTCTTACGACGCTGGTTCCTCCTGATATTGGGTTGCTCGCTGACTAACCTGCTGGTTATGGCCGGCCCCCAGGTAGGCTTCGCGGGAGACCCGCAGGCCGCTCATCTTAGAGAACACGGGATTACCATCGATGCGACGAAACTGGTTCCCGCTTCCTGGTGGCAAGTACCAGGCGTGACACCTTCGATCTGGAATTCCGATCCCGAGTCCCTCGATGCGCCCAAGACATCCGAGCTTCGGGAACTACGGTTGAAGCCGGGCAAATACAAGTTCATCAGCTTTTCGTTCGATTTCCCCTTTACGGTGACTCTCAACGGCACGCTCGACTTTTCAAAATCCTTGGATCAATGTGTCGAAGGCCGCGGAACACAGACTTTGGTGGTATTGTGCAAACGTACGTACCCACATAGCGGGCAACGCGACGCCTATTACGATCAGAAACCGAACGATGGCTGACGTACTCGAAGACCTTTTAGAGGCGCTTGAAGATGTGGACGATGCCACCCGTGAGGAGGCGGCAAGGATGCTCGCCGACATGGGTGATCCGACTACCTTGGACGCGCTGATCGAAGCCTGCAACGATGATTTCTGGTCCGTGCGGGCTCATGCCGGCTGCGGCGTCGCGAAAATCGGCGGGCCGAAAGCGGTCGAAGCCCTCATCGGCCTTTTTAACGATTCCATCATGGAAGTTCGCGATCAGGCGGTCGAGGCCGCAGCGAAGATAGGCCCGATCGTGCTCGATCGCCTGGTGGCTGCCATGAAGGACGAGCGTTGGCGTGTACGCGAACATGCCGCCAAGGCGGCCGGCAAGATCAAGGACTCAAGAGCCGTCGACGCGCTGATCGGTGCCTGTCGCGACCGGGATGGGGCCGTCAAGAGCGCCGCGGCGGAAGCCTTGGGCAGAATCGCCGATCCGAAAGCCATCCCGGCCCTGATCAAGCTGTTTCGAGATTCTTCTAAAATCGTGCGCGAGACGGCCGGAACGGCGCTGGTCTACATCGGGCATCCTTCGGTCGATCCATTGATCGAAAGTCTCAAGGACAAAGATTTTGTGGTTCGATGTCACGCGGCTCGCGCGTTGGGCGGGATGACCACCGACTATCAAATCGGCAGATCCTGGGTACGGGACGCAAAGGTCGTGGACGCCTTGATCGCCGCCCTGAAAGATCCTGACCGAGCCGTTCGCGAAGACGCAACGATCGCATTAGGCATGATCGGCGACTCTCGAGCGATTGATGCGCTGATCGAAGCCATGAAGGACGGAGCGGTGAAACGCCATGCCATTGCCTCACTCGGCATGATCGGTGATTCACGCGCCCTCCCGGCGGTGTTGGACGCCTTGAAGGGCAAAGGCATCAAGCAGGAGGGCTCGCCGACACCCGGGTGCATCGTCAGTGAAGATGCGTTCATTAAGGAGGCCGCTGCTACCGCCCTTGGTCAGTTTCGCAATCCCCGTGTGATTCCGGATTTGATCATGTTGCTGAAAGACGGGGTCTTGCGGGAAAAGGCCGCGGCGGCTCTGGCGGTGATCGGTGACGCGGCCATCGAACCGCTCATTGCCTTTCTCTATGACCCCAAAGCATCTGAGGTCGAGGCTGAAAAGGAACGCGTGCTTTCATACGCGTCCGTTCGGCTGACGGCAAAAGACGCCTTGAAGCAGATTACCCTCGATACGCTGGAAAAGCTGGGCTGGGCACCTCCTGATGAAGTGGTGGAAATCAGCTCAAGCCAGGCCGACAATCTGCGCGTCGATCGGCCGTTAGGGCAAACCGGGCGGTTTGGCCCGTCCGGCGACATCGCGTGATCGCGTCCGACACACATGCACGAATCCATCAACTTCGGTAACGACAACGAGTTCTGTTCCCATGTGAACCACTAGCCTTCGTAAGAGCCGTCCGGGTAACAGCATGACCGACACAGTGACGGAACAGATCGCGGCACTCAGGGACGAAGACTGGGCCATCCGTGGTGAAGCGGCCGGCCTCCTCGGCACCTTCAAAGATCCGCGTGCGGTGGTTCCCCTGGTGGCTCTCCTTCGGGACCGAGACCGTTCCGTGCGAGAGGCGGCGATTGAAGCGTTGCGTTCGATCGGAGCGCCGGCCGTCGAGACGGTGGGAACCTGCCTCACTGAAGCAGATCTCTCGGTCCAGGAATCAGCCTCGGCAATCTTGGCCGCCATTGCTGATGAGCGGGTGCTTGCTCCGCTCATCAAGGCGCTGACCAGCGGAGACTGGATCGTTCGGATGCACGCAGCCAAGGCGCTGGGTCGGGTACGGAACGCAGACGCGGTTGAGCCGCTCATTCCACTGCTTCAAGACAAGGTCAAAGCGGTTCGCGAGGAAGCGGCCGGCGCTTTGGCCGCCATCGGCGACGAGGCGATTCCATCGCTCTTGAAAGCGCTGGAGCATGAGGACTGGCTCGTTCGTCTCCATGCGGTGGAATCGTTGGGGAAGGCTCAATCGAAACGTGCCATGGAGCCGCTGTTGTCGGTGTTATTCAATGATCAGGATTCGGCGGTTCGCGAAGATGTCGTGCGAGCGCTCGGCGAGATCGGCGATCCTCAAGCGGTCGAATACCTATTTACGGCAATGCAGGAGCCTGGATTTCGAACATTGGCGGTCGAAGCGCTTGGTCGCATCGGTGATGCCCGTGCGGTTCCAGTACTGATCGACGTCCTTTTAGGAACCGTCCCTCCGCAAGTGACGAGAACAGTGGCCGGCTGCGGGGACCGGTGGAATGAAGAAGTCATGACACAAGGCGCGGCGGCGCGAGCGCTCGGTGCGATCGGCGACGAAAAGGCAATCCCTTCGCTCGTCGCGGCACTGAACCAGACCTTTACGAGAGCTGAAGCGGCGGCGGCACTGGCCAAATTCGGGGCGAAGGTCATTCCATTCCTGCTTCCACTGCTGAACGAGCCTCGCGACGAAAACCTCCTGTTTCACGTCCATGAGACATTGGCGTCGGCAGGATGGAGAACCGGCAGGCGGGGTATAAAATAGTCTCCAGATTGAGGCAGTTCCGCTACTGAATGTCATGCCGAAGGAAACTATTGAGACGCTGGTTTCGGAACTGATCCACGAAGAGGATTGGCGTCGTATGCGAGCGACGGCCGCCTGTGTGGCCGGCGGTCCTCGTTCGGTTCAGGCGCTCATCGAGGCTTTACGGTCAGGACCAACCGAATTAAAGAAAGAAGCGGCGGCCATGTTAGCCCGCATCAAAGATCCGCAGGCCGGAGTTGCTCTCGTCACACTCCTCGAAAATGACGAAGCGGCCGTCCGAAAGGCAGGGGCAGCGGCCCTTGAACAGATGGCGGGTGTGCTCGACACCGACACGGCGCGTGCGCTGGTTTCGTTGCTGCCGAGAATATCGGAGGGAGCGACACGGGAAATCCTGACTCACTTGATCGGAGCGATTCCTACTTCCATCGTTCCCCTATGCGAAATGCTCAAGCATCCGGACCAGGATATGCAAATCGCGGCGGCATTGATGCTCGACCAATTGTTGGATCCCCGTTCTATCGATGCATTCATCGATGCCATGAGCCGGCCGGCAGTGCGGGATATCGCCGTCGGGACATTGAAGAAGCTGAGCGCAATCCGCGAACGGATCGATGAGACGTTCAACGCCTTGCGGGAGGTCGAAGGAGCCGGCGAGCGCGAGGAAGCGCGCATGGCGGCGGTTATCGACCTTCTTGGGATCGGGAGGCCGAGCGTGGAACTCCTGATCGAGTATCTCGAAGACGATGATTGGCTCGTGCGCGAGGCGGCGGCCGACTTACTGGGGAAGATCGGGGATGTGCGAGCCGTAGTACCATTGATGAAGCGACTGGAACAAGACAAGGATACCGGGGTCAAAGAATTGGCGATCAAGGCCCTTGGACTGATCGGCGATGCACGGCCGACTCCGCTCTATCTTGACGCCATTCCCATCCGTCCACTGCGGGTGTATGCCATGGAGGCCTTGGCCAAGATCAAGGAAGTGGGAGTCTTGCGCCCGCACAAGGAGCTCTTTGACCGACTCCGAACGGATCGTGACGGTCTTGTGGCCTACAATGCCGGCTTGATCGCCGACAAGTTGGAGGCCCTCACCGCCATAGAGAGCCACGCCCACGAAGAGGATACCAAGAATGACTGAACAGGACGCTTCTGACCGAATCGAGCAACTCATACAAGCATTGCACGACGACAATGAAGCCTTGCGCGATCATGCCATCGCGAGCCTCGGCCAGACCGGCTCACAGGCACTTCCCCGGTTGATCGACCTGATGGCCGACGACGATGCGGTGATTCGGGAGGCGGCGGCCAGCGCGGTCGTGCGGATGGGCCCTTCCGTCGTCGACCCGATGATCGACGCTCTGCAAGATGATTCCTGGGCGATCCGAGAACAGGCCGCCTCGGCACTCGGCAAGTTGCGGGACAGGCGCGCCGTCGATCCGCTAGTCCGGGCGATGAAGGATCGAGACGGTGCGGTGCGGACCGCGGCCGTCTGGGCACTCGAGCGTATCGGCGATCCCCAAGCAGTGCCTGGGCTCATCGAAGCACTCATGGACAATGCCCTGCGCGAGGACGCGGCTCGGGTGTTGAAAAAGATCGGCGACGTGCGGGCGGTCGAGGCGCTGATCGACGGTCTCCTAGGCTCCAATTGGATGGTTCGCCGCCATGCGGCAGAGGCGCTGGGCAGGATCGGCGATCGCCGAGGAGTCAACCCATTGATCGAATCGCTGAAAGATGAGGACTGGCTGGTCAGGCGCAATGCCGCCGAATCGCTCGCGCGCCTTGGTGCAAAAGAAGCCATTCAGCCCCTGCTGATGCTGCGCGAAGACGAGAATACCATGGTTCAGGAAACCGTTGAGGCCGTACTGGCCAGTCTCGGCTGGACACCCGAACCGCAAAACTCAAACCAATAGAGGATACAAGCCCATGGCGGATGAAGGCCCGAAGCTGATTCAGATCGCTCCAAAAGGCGGTGAGAAGAAAGACGGTTTCAACTTGGTGACCGAGCGGGTGGTGGCGGTCAACCCCGAGAGCAAACAGCTCGAAGTCGAACTCCTGGCTTACGACGGCAAGACGGTCGTGCTGGACGTGGCCGAGGAGGCATTGGAGGACCTCCAAAAGATCAAGGTTGGAGACGGCGCCACGATCCGAGTGGTGGAAGAAAACGGCAAGCGGGTCGCGAAGAATTTCAAGATTCGCCCAAAAGATCCGAACGCCGCCAGAGCCGACGCCATGTTGATCGACCTGAGAGATTCGCACTGGCTGAATCGGAAGTACGCGGCGGAGGTCTTGGGTGAACTAAAAGATTCGCGCGCCGTCGATCCCCTGGTGGCCGCGTTGAACGACGAAGTCGGTGACGTGCGGCAACGGGCCTATGATTCGTTGATCAAACTCGGCGGCCCCTCCGTGCCCTCGCTCATTCCGCTCCTGGTGTCCGAAGAGGACGAAATTCGTCAATCCGCAACCGAAATTCTCCGGAAGATCGGCAAACCGGCGGTCGAACCGCTGGCCACGGCGTTGACGGACGCCGATGATCGATTGAAGACCCGCATTATGAAAGTGCTCGATCGAATGGGGTACAAGCCGAAAACCAAGGAGCAACCCAAGGCCGAGTTGCCGAGGCTGACCTAGATTCACGAAGTGTGTTCGGCTGTGTGAGGGCTTTTTCTGGGACGACCGACCGAGATGTGATGAAATCCATAACCGACAACACGATCCGGATCGTAGACATTACGCAAGTCAATTAAGATCGGCGATTTCATAATTCCTTTCAGCCTCTCAAAGTCGAGGTTCCTAAATTGGTTCCATTCGGTCGTGATGATCAGCGCGTCTGTCCCTTTTGCGACGTCGTATGGATCTGCGCAAGGCTTTAGCGCCGATACCATCCGACACGCTTCATCAAGTGCAATCGGGTCATACACACGCACCAGGGCTCCTTCTTTCAACAATTCCTGACTGATGGCTAACGCAGGGGCCTCTCGCAAGTCGTTTGTGTTGGGTTTAAACGAAAGTCCGAGCAGGCCCAACGTTTTTCCCTTGAGTCCTCCCACCGCATCACGAATCTTGTCCACCATTCGATGTCGTTGATCGTCATTTACTTTTGAGGCAGCGAGGGCGACCTGCACCGGATAGCCAACCCGCTCGCCTGTCTGAATCAAGGCCGCTAAATCTTTTGGGAAACAAGACCCTCCGAATCCGGCGCCTGCATGCAGAAACTTCGGACCGATGCGGTTATCCAATCCCATTCCTTTCGCAACCATCTGCACGTTGGCCCCCAGCCGTTCACAGAGGTTGGCCATTTCGTTGATGAAGGAAATCTTCGTGGCCAAAAAGGCGTTTGAAGCATACTTGATCAGTTCAGCCGTTGGAATATCAGTGACGACGATCGGCGTTTCAATGAGGTACAGCGGACGATACAAGTCCTTCATGATGGCGACCGCCTGATCACTATCAGCTCCGATGACAACGCGATTCGGGCGTAGAAAGTCTTCGATCGCGGACCCTTCCCGCAGAAACTCTGGATTCGATACAACGTCGAACCGAAAGGCATTCGTCTGGGTCTTCCTGATGACCTCACGAAGTTTTGCGCCCGTGCCTACGGGGACTGTGGACTTAGTCACGATAACCTTGTATCCGGTCATGTTCCGCGCTATCCCTTTGCCGACTTCTTCGACATACGAGAGATCGGCAGAGCCGTCACCCCTCGGCGGCGTCCCGACGGCAATAAAGATGACGAGAGCCTTATCAACAGCTTTGGCAATATCCGTGGTAAAGCTCAGTCGACCTTCCTTGCCTCCCTTGGCCACCAGTTCTGTAATACCTGGTTCGTAGAAGGGAACCTCACCCTTCTCGAGTTTCTCGATTCTCCGAGCGTCGTTGTCCATACAGGTCACATTCACGCCGAATTCGGCAAAGCAGGCGCCTGTCACCAGTCCAACGTAGCCGGTTCCAATCACACTGATGTGCATAGCCTCCCTCCTCACTGGATTAGGTAATCAGCAGGTGAGTATAGCAACCTGAGTACCGACGGACAACGAATTCCAGGATCGCTTAGGGCCATAGTGTCCACCCGGTTTCATTGACTCTCGGAAAATGCGTTGAGTACAATCCGACGCTGTTTCGCGCGTGACAAGGAGCTCCCTCATCCCTTCCGTTCAATCAATGATTCCTCATACCCCACGAATTCCCCGATGGTTTTTGCTCTTGACCGCCCTCGTCACCGGAGCAGTGGTGATGGCCCTGGAAATCTTAGGCAGTCGGCTGTTGGCGCCCGTCTTCGGCAGTTCCCTGTTTGTCTGGGGCGCATTGATAGGAGTGATCCTAGCTGCCATGAGCAGCGGGTACGCGTTTGGTGGATGGGTCTCCGACCGCTACACCGGCGGACGCGTGTTGGCCGCCTTGCTCCTGTTTTCAGGAAGCTGGACGTTTTTCGTCGCGTGGGCGAACCAGCCCATTCTGTTTGAGATCGAGAAGATGGTTCAGGACCCTCGTTGGGGTCCCTGTCTCGCCGCGACTGTACTCCTCGCCCCTCCCGCATTCGGCCTCAGCGGCGTCTTGCCGGCCATGTTGCGTTTGGCAGTGGCGGACATGGATCACCTCGGCCGACAGACGGGCCGTATGATAGCCCTGTCGACCGTAGGCAGCCTGGCCGGCACGTGGGGCACTGCATTCTTTCTCCTATCCTGGCTCGGCAGTCAGTCCCTTGTCGCGTGGTTGGGCGGCATTCAGGTCGGACTTGGAGTTCTGTGGCTTATAAAAGGAACAGCGGTTCGCCCGTTGATATTACTGATTGTTCTCTGTTGCTTCGCTCTGTTGGGAACCATGGCTCTCAACCCGCTCCAACGATTGAAGATTCCCATCTATCAAGAGGAAAGTCCCTACCAGCAGGTTCGTATTCGCGAGGATGATCTCTTTCGGTATCTTGTGTTGGATCGTACGTTCCACGCCACGATGTGGAAAGTCGATCCGACTTCCCTTTTTCTTCCCTACAGTCAAATGATGGTGTCTTCGCTGGCACTGGTGTCCGAGCCGAAGCGCGGCTTCATTCTCGGTCATGGCGGCGGGTCGTTGGCGAAGTGGTTGGCACGGCATTGGCCTACTTTGGAATTGGATATCGTGGAATTCGACCCGGTCGTGGTCCGAATGGCCGAAGAGTATTTTGATTATCGCCCGCCGGCCAATCATCACGTCTTTGTGAAGGACGGTCGAGCCTTTCTCAACGCGACGCATCACACGTACGATGTCATATGGATTGATGCGTTCGCGCGAGACATGATTCCTTTTCACCTCACCACGGCGGAGTTTTACTCTTTAGTACGAACGCATCTGAACCAGGAGGGAATCGTCGCGGTCAATCTGGCCTCGTCCGGCAAAGAAGGTGATCTCGCTCGGGCCGCCGCGGTAGTCCAAACCATGCGACAGGCCTTCCCGGCTCTCGAAACGTTCGCGGTCGAGGGACCGTGGAAAACCGGAATGACGCCGGCGAAGAATCTGATCTTCTTTGGAGGCCGTCTTATTGAACACGAATCGATGGACAGTCTCATGGCGAAGGTCACGGACATGGCGATGAATCATCGCGTACCGATGGAAGCAATCGCGCTGTTGAGTACTCGACGGACCAAGCCCTGGCCACCCGGTCTTATCCTGACGGATGATTTCGCTCCCTATGATCTGCTAATCGGGCAAGAAAGATATGGTGCGAAATCGGACTAGCATCTGCTGATACTGTGTGCTTGTCTGCGGCTTCGTTTTCAGCCTGCTTCCTGTTGAGACGACGGTCGGTAGAGTGCGATGACACCAACCTGAGTTGCCACTGAACTGCTCGCAGAATCCTCAGGAATAGCGTCTTCCGCCACTGACCATAGTCATTTTCAAGGCAGATTCTAGAAGAAGACTTGCGCCTTTGAGGTAAGCTAGCCTCTTCAGTAATGAAACGACGGCACTCGATTTCCCTACTCGATTGATTTCTTGCCTTCTCTCGGGTATCAGTCTAGGCAATACGGTCAAGAAGGGTGATTTCTGTTCGTTAGGAGTTTATTCAACTGGATTTTTGTAGTGGAGATCAAGGACGACGGCGAGATCAAGGAACCGTCGGCGGAAAACGTGAAAAAACACGAATACGCCACCGCACACTTTACCCGGCTCAACCAGCGGATGGAGAAGGAGAAGCTTCCCACACGCTACCAGTTCAACATGCTCTCACCGCAGGACTATGGGAAGTTCTTCACGAAGCTACGGAAGGACGACTTGCGTTATTTTCAGTCTGAACTTGACGTGGCCATGAAGGGAGCCCGGGAATAAACCCAAACTTCGCGTTCTACGCCGGACGCATCATCCACGAACCAGAGGTAGGGAGGTGAAATGGGTGAAACGGGGACATTCTACTTTTCCGCAGGTACCATCCCCGACGACGATACCTCCGCCTGGGAGCAAGAAATCGACGAGCGCGTGCATCGCCTCTACAGTCTCACGCCGGAAGAGATCAAGATCATCGAGGATACGTGATGAGCACCTCTGACCAGAGCCCTGCAAAGAGCTACGCGCTCTCCGACATTCGGCACGATCAAGACGGTTTTGAGTCGCTCGTGCGATTGTATGCTGCCCTGAAAGCGGCCAAATTTGCAAACCTTGAGATTAATATGAGCCGAGTCGGCTGGCTTGATGCCGACATGTGCGCGCCGCTCGGTGCCGTATTGTATCGAACCGGATCCCATGTCAATAAGGTGTCCCTGGTTCATCTCCAACCTCAGGTCGAAAATATCCTGTCGAAGAACGGGTTCCTCAGTCATTACGGGCGCATGTCCGCCAGGGACACATATGGCACAACGATTCCTTATCAACGATTCGACACGAAGGACGACCGATTCTTCGCGAGCTATGTCGAGGCCAAGTTCGTCCAACGGACAGAACTCCCGCGCATGTCCGCTGGACTCGTGAAGCGGTTCCGCGAGAGCGTCTTTGAAATTTTCAGCAATGCAGTGATTCATTCGCAGTCGAAACTTGGCATTTTCAGTTGCGGGCAGTTCTTTCCCAAGCGGAATCGGCTGGACTTCTCGGTAGCCGATCTCGGCGTCGGGATTCGCCGTAACGTCCTCGACCATACCGAGTTGAATTTGTCGCCGGATCAGGCCATCGTCTGGGCAACGAGCGAACAGAATACGACTAAACGTGGACCCATCCCTGGTGGACTCGGGCTCAAGCTCCTTCGTGAATTTATCACCCTCAACGAGGGGCGTATGCAAATTGTCTCGGATGCCGGGTATTGGTCGTTAGAGAAGGGGTCTGCGGAGACCGCGCTGCTGAGTGCGCCGTTCCCCGGCACGGTCGTGAACGTTGAAATCAACACCGCCGATCGGCGATCCTATGCGCTCACGTCAGAAGTGAAGGAAACGGACATCTTTTAACCGTGTCCCCGACGAAAGGGATCAGCCATGGAGAAGGGCCTCACCATTTCGCCATATGAGATTGTAGGAAGTCCGCTCTGCGTGGCCTCGGACGATGGCCAGAAGGTTTTTGAGCGCATAGCTGGGGCGCTGAAGGGCGGGAGGTCTGTCACGGTCTCGTTCCGGAATGTGTCGAGTCTGACATCGGCCTTCCTCAACGCCGCGATTGGACAACTCTACGGTTCCTTTTCTCCAGACGTGATACGGGCACGGCTTAAGGTGAAAGACATGGCCCCTGCCGACCTCGCCTTGCTCAAACGGGTGGTCGATACTGCCAAGGCGTATTTCAAGGACCCTGATCGATTTAAGAAGGCGGAGCGGGCAGCTCTGCGCGGACAGAATGCCTGAAACGATTCGACCGGTTGATGGCTACAGGTTTACCGCTTCCGATAAGCTGCTCTTAGACGCCAATGTTTGGCTCTTCATTTTTAGCCCCCAATATAGGCCGACAGATCGGCGCACGAAGATGTACTCGACCGCGTTGAAATACATGCTCGAGGCAGGCTCTACCATCTTGATTGACGCCATGGTCCTGTCCGAGTTTGTGAATGTCCTGGCTAAGCTCGCCTACAATAGTCTTCCCGCTACTCGACGACCCTCCGACTTCAAAACGTTCCGAAGCAGTTCATCATTTAAGACGACAGCTGCGAGCATAGCGGATTCGTGCACACGCATCCTTCAGGTTGTCACGCGAATCGAGAGCGGCTTTACCTCCTGTGACCCGGCGGATCTGATACGCCGGTATCAAACTGGTCGGTCGGATTTCAACGACCTCTTACTTACTCATTTGTGTATGAGAGAAGCTCTAACTTTTGTGACGGATGACGCCGATTTCCGAGGGAGCGGGTTGGCCATTCTCACAGCTAACGCAAATTTGCTGCGTTAGCGGAACTGATGAGAGATTGAGATGATGCCGAGAATCTTGCCTGCCTCTTGGTAATTACTCTGACTACGCGAGCTCAGATTGGTTGCTCATCCTTCCATGAGCAGCCAATGCTATTCGTTGGGATGTTGAGCAGACTGCGGGGTTCCATATTCGTGGCAGCCGCTCCAGGTATGAACGCTTTGGTCGCCGACTTCGACGAGCAGTCGAAGCACCTCGGCGATTTCTGCCTGTCTTTTTAGGAAATACCGGGCAGAGGACCCGTTCTTCTTGCCGATCCTCACGGTGAGAATGCGGACATCTCGTAGCGCGAAGACATCTTCATCGGTTTCGTCGTCTCCCACGTAGAGAGCCGTGCTGCAGTCCAGTCGGCGCATGTACTCCAGCAATGCCGTACCCTTGTGCGACGCCGTCGGCGGCATCACATTGACGACGGATTTCCCAAGGACAATGCGAGGAGGAGGAGACAATTCGGCAACGATTCGTGAGATCAGCGCCCGCGCCTCGTCTCGCCGATCGACGGTTCGATAATGAAATGAGAGTGAAAAGGACTTACTTTCGACGACTACGCCGCGTCGAGTCAGCTCGTCCTGAAATCGTCCGTTGATCAATTGCAGCCATCCCAAACTGGTCTCTCGGACTTGCCGCAGATCCTCTGGGTGCGTATGAGGGCCTTCTGAACCATGGTTCCCGATCAGGTGGGGCACGGCAGTCCCGACACGTGAACGCAGGTCCTCCACGGAGCGTCCCGAGATGATGGCGGTGGGAGCATGCTTCGCGAGTTCCTCGAGCCGGAGGCGGATGGGACTCGCCAGCCTCGCCGCATGATGTTCTCTGACGATTTTTGCCAAGGTCCCGTCAAAATCAAACGCATACAGAGACCGTACTTTCAAAAGCGCACCGAGCTCAGCCCTTCCTGTTTCTGTCAATAAATAGTCCATCGTCCGCCCATCAGCTCAGCCGGTTCGGCCGCCGCCGCACATGTTTCATGACCCGTTCCTTTTGTCTCATGCGGGCCGCATCCATGAGCATACGGCCGGCCCATCGATACACATTGAACTCCTGGATCAATCCTCGCATGCCCTGCATCCTGGCCCGCTGCTCCACCTTCGGCATCGTCAAGCCAAGGTGGAGCGCAGCCGCAAATTGATCGATGTCGTAGGGATTGATCACGACCGCCTCCGTCAGTTCACGAGCGGCTCCGGTGAATTGACTCAGAATCAATACTCCCTGCTCGTCGTCTCGGGCGCCGACGAACTCTTTGGCGACCAAATTCATGCCGTCATGGAGACTGCTCACCACGCACAGGTCCGCTCCACGGTAACATTCGCAGACTTGAGAGGCCTCATGATGTTGAACCCGCAGGCAGATCGGTTCATAGCCGTCCCGCCCAAACCGCTTGTTGATCTGCTCCGCCAGTGCAGAGACCTGGCCCGTAAAATGGTGGTACTGCTCGATCGTTGATCGGCTGGGGGCTGCGATCTGAACAAACGTAAATTTCCCGATCCATTCCGGCTGGAGCTCCAGCAACCGTTCCACGGCCATGAATCGTTCCAGAATCCCCTTCGTATAATCAAGACGTTCCACCCCAAGACCGACGAGACGATCGGGAGGCATCCCGTAAGCCTCCCGGAGTTTAATTCGGCATTCCGGAACCGGCCGTTGGTCAGAGAGCCATTGCAACGGCCACTCGATGGAAATCGGATAGGGGTTGATCGCCGTCATTTTCCCCCCATAGGAGACCGTTGAACTGTTTCGATCGATCCGCGCCTCAAGAATACGATCGATGCTATCGATGAAATTGTTACAGTGCACGCGGGTGTGGAACCCCAGAATACTGCTTCCCAGCAGCCCTTCCAGAATTTCTTCGCGCCAGGGACAGATGCCGAAGCTTTCCGCGTTCGGCCATGGAATGTGCCAGAACATGATAATCGTCGCAGTCGGCAATTTATCTCGAATCAGCTTCGGAAGCAGGGCAAAATGATAATCCTGAACCAGGACGACCGGATTGTCGGTCGTGGCCTCTTCATACACTGCCTGAGCAAATCGCTCGTTGACGGCCACATAGTGATTCCAATCCGATGAACGAAACGTGGGTCGGACATGGGCGATATGACAGAGTGGCCACAACCCCTCGTTGGCAAACCCGTAATAGTACCCGGCCTCTTCTTCCCCGGTGAGCCACACGCGGCGAATTTCATACATCGGATGCGCCGGCGGCACACCGACATGGTCCCGTCCATCCACCACTTCTCGGTCCGCCGATCCGCTCCCATGCGCGACCCATATACCGGAGCAGGCACGCATCACCGGCTCGAGCGCCGAAACAAGCCCGCTCGCCGGCATCTGAACGACGATGTTCCGATCCTGCCAATAGTGGCTATAGGGCTGTCGATTGGACACAATCAACACCTGATCGCCGGCGAGCTGCTCGTGAAGGATCGTTTTAAGGCTGGCCGGGGTCCACGAAATCTGGCTCTCATCGCGCATGCGGCGATCAGATTCTAGAGCCTGCACCAACGAACGCAAGTCCTTCGCCAATGGCTGGAGTTCCGGGGCATGCTCTTCATGGGTCAGCGGAGTCAGAAGCCTTTCTCCCTTCAACATGGCTCGAACTCCGGCCACCCATTCTTTCCGACTGAAATGTGCCACCAACACGGTGACCAGCGAGATGACGGCCGTCAGCCCTGCGAACAGATAGAAGACGTACCATTTCGTATCGCTGCTCCGTTGTTGGATAAAACTCATGTCGTGGATGAGCAGGAGACGGCCCAGCCGGCGGCCGTTTGATTCGATCGAGGCTGACGTGATATGGAGCGGCCCGCTGCTGAATGACCGAACGGTGGACGAATTGGATGCAAGGTCGAGTGTATCTTTACAGGTGACATCCTGAGGGTAGGCCTGGGTCTCATAGAGAAGATGGTGGTCGAGATCACAAAATCCCAGGGCGTACAATCGTTCGTCCTGACGAATCCGCATAAAATAGGCCAGGATCTTCTCCTTTGAATCGGATACCAGAAGGTCCGTAAGAGGCCCCTCCATCGTATTGACCATGAGTTTGGATCGCATGTCGAGGTCCCGGACGAACCACTTCAACTCCATTGAGTCGACGAACGGGATCACTCCATAGGCGATGACTCCCAAGACAATCGCCAATGGGAGAACAAATCGAAGCGAAAGGGTGAGAAGTCTCATAGAAGCAAGTTAGTTTACTTTATATGCAGAAATCAAATATGGCCGCCCAGTGTACCCATACGGACTCATCGGAATTGTCGAATTTCCGCGGCATCGGTCTAGGGTGGCCTGCAACTTGGTGATCGATCATCTTGACGCAACACTACATCGGCATCCCCTCCGGGGACCGATGGCAACCTCATCCTTGAGGACCTCTTGCGTTTTGTAACGAAGAAGTAGTATTTCAGGAAACGCGCAACGATGGCCCGGCTGGTGAACCTACCTCCTTTCCCTCAATGAACACGTCGCACTACCATGGCGTGGACCACCACGTCGGCAACACCCCGCTGATCCGCTTACGCCGCCTTTCGGAGCTGACTGGCTGTGAGATTCTCGGCAAGGCGGAATTCATGAACCCTGGCGGATCGGTGAAGGATCGCGCCGCGCTTGGCATCATCCTCGACGCTGAGGCGAGAGGACTCCTCAGGTCCGGCGACACCATCGTTGAGGGCACAGCCGGGAACACCGGCATCGGGCTCACCGTCATCGGTCATGCGAGGGGTTACCGTTCCATCATCGTCATTCCTGAAACCCAGTCGAAGGAAAAGATGGAGCTGCTGCGTGCATTGGGCGCGGAGGTGCGCCCTGTACCGGAGAAGCCCTATTCCCATCCCGACAACTACAACCATGTCGCCCGACGGATGGCGGAGGAAAAGAGATGGTTTTGGGCCAACCAATTCGACAACCCCGCGAACCGTCTCGCGCACTACCGCACCACTGGCCCCGAAATCTGGGAACAGACTCAGGGAGAAGTAAGTGCTTTTGTCTCCGCCGTCGGTACCGGCGGGACGTTGGCCGGAACGGCCCTGTATCTAAAGGAACGCAATTCGAAAATCGCGATCGGCTGCGCCGACCCCTATGGCGCGGCGATGTGGTCATGGTTTACCCATGGCAACACGGAGACAAGCGATGGCGATTCTTTTGCTGAAGGCATCGGTCAGGGCCGCGTGACCAAGAATCTCGAAGGCCTTAAAGTTGATGTGGCATGGCGCATTCCCGACCAGGATGCGCTCACCATTCTGTATCAGGTTCTGCGCGAGGAGGGATTATTTCTCGGCCTATCGTCGGGCATCAACCTCGCCGGCGCGGTTCGAATGGCTCTTGAGCGTGGACCGGGCCAGACTATCGTGACGATGCTGTGCGACTCCGGCGCAAAGTATCAATCGAGAATTTTCAGTCCGCAATGGTTGGAGGCCAACGGACTACGGGCGGATTTGTCCGTCGACACCCTCCTTGCATAAAAGGCGAAGCCACTCAAAGACCTCCCACAACAGATAGATCCAGGTAGCAGGCTTGTCTTCCGGTCTAGAGTTCGGTATCTATCGGTTTCGGTTGGATGACCGCCGAGGTGCGCATTTGCGCCTGAACAACATGGCTGTGTGGCGGCACGCTTTGAGTCAGCCACACGTTTCCCCCAATGACGGATCCCTGGCCGATAGTCACGCGTCCCAAGATCGTGGCACCTGCGTAAATCACCACGTCATCTTCCACGATCGGATGGCGAGGTTTTCCCTTGATCAAAACGCCACGTTCATCTTCTGGGAAACTCTTGGCGCCAAGCGTGACGGCCTGGTACAGCCGGACATGCGTTCCAATGATACTAGTTTCACCGATGACGACGCCGGTCCCGTGATCGATAAAGAAATGACTGCCGATTTCGGCAGCCGGGTGAATGTCAATGCCGGTTGATGAATGGGCGATGTCGGAAATCAACCGAGCAATCAACGGAACACCCAAGCGATGTAAGGCATGGGCGAGACGATAGTAGATGATGGCCGCCATGCCCGGATAGCAGAGAAGAATCTCCGACAGGCTTGTCGCGGCAGGGTCGCCTCGGTACGCGGCTTGTAGATCTGTGACGAGCGTCCCTCGAATGATGGGGAGCTGGCCGGTGAATTCACTCGTGAGGTTCTCCGCTCGGTCACGAAGTGCGCGCTCGTCTAGGAGGTCTTCCTTCGACCCGAATAACAACCCCCTGCGGATCTGTTCCTGCAAGAGTGGCAAAGTCTGAGTCAACGTGTGACCGACAAATTGATCGGTGTTCGCCTCATTTAAATCGACGGGCCCGTAATGCCTTGGAAAGACCGTGGCACAGAGACTTTCCACGATGCCGAGCAGAGTTTTTCGTGACGGTAAGGGGTGAATCCGCCCTTGCTGCCGGATGTTGTGTGTCACATCTCGGGAGGCACGCAGCTGCGCGACGATCTGATCCACTTTCCAATTAGTCATCGAAGTGTCCTGCCGGTGCATCGTGTTGTCCTCCATGATGTCCATTGATCTCGAAATCGGGAGGACTTGAACAAGAAGGTCGATCTTGTCGTGCGTATGTGAGACGCTGGCTACAACGAACGGATGACCCATTCCAACCCAGCCTTCGCCAGGTTGGCCGAAGTGGTGTCCATCTATTACCGCCGCGAAAGTAGATGCAAATAACCGGTGCACTACGCGTCTTAATACTCCCGCTGGCGAACAATACCATGCCGGCCTCAACAGAAGCCATTATGAGGGCGCGAAGTCGAACGAAGTCACCCGTTTGTGGCCCATATGGCCGCTGCCTTGATATAGAGTAGGCGGTTGGTACGGCGGCTTGAATGTACTGCGTAGAGAACCATCCCCTGATGATCATGAAGAACCGCCTGTTTAGCCAGCGATGGACATTCAAGGACATGGGGCTGTTTCGGTTCAGAGCTTATCATCCCCATGCTTGGTTGGATGCACACAACCTGACCGGAGTTCTGGTCATGCCGTTTCATCTGATGATTGTTCTCACGGGTCTCGCACTGTTTTGGTCGATTTATATGCCGGTCGACCTTCCGCTTTTGCGCGAAAGTGGAGGCATAATGCCGCTGCTCTCAGCTCTGCACTTCGCGCAACTTGGGGGGAGTCTGCTGCGTTGGCTCTATTTCCTGATGGGGCTGGCGGCCACAGTGATGATCGCCACAGGACTGATCCTCTGGACCAGTAAGCGACAGAAATCCCATGCCGGCTATGCAAGCAGAGTGGGCTATCGCCTGGTTGGAGTCCTCAATGTAGCCACAGTGGCGGGGTTACTGCTGGCCGTGGCTGCGTTTTTCTGGGCCAATCGCCTTTTGCCATTGGCCCTGCATGAGCAATCGCTCTGGGAGATCCGCTGTTTCTTTATCGCCTGGTGCCTGTCTCTTATCCATAGTTTTCTCTCCCGAGACTCCATGAATCCATGGAGGGCTTGGAGAGCGCAACTGTATGGGGGGCGTGTCTGTTAGGATGCTTACCGCTCCTCAATGGGTTAACGACGAACAGTCATCTGTTGATGACGATACCAAAGGCGCAATGGGACATTGCCGGTGTTGACCTCGCGGGTCTCATGATAGGTGTGTTGCTCGGTTGGACTGCCCGACGCGTCGGACGAAGTGTATAACGGCATCAAAGAAAATCGCGGTCACAAATGAGCATGCCCCTTGAATTCCCACTGTTAGATCCTTTCCTCAACATGTGGCATCCCGAACAAACTCAAAGGGCATAGCTAAGAACGACGGTTAGATACAGTTGTCATCTATCAATCGCTGTCCAGTTTGGATGGCCTTCTCGTGGGCTTGTTCCTCCGATTGGCCGGCTTCGCCAATCGTCTGTATCGTCTGAGGATCATCGTCCTCGTTTGGGGGCGCTGACCAGATTTTCGTTTCGAGGAGCCAATTGCTACCAACGTGACGCACCATGCTGCTGATCTTTCTCCCCTTGTAAAGAGTCTCCATTTTATCCTTTCAACAAAAGTAACAAGTCTGGGATGGGTTGGGCATGATTAACCTTACAAGAAGACCGGACTGTATTGTAGAAGAGCACCTCTTCACGACGCAAGGCGTTAACACTCGCCCCTTCGAGGAAGTGTCCTTGCCTCAAGATCTTCGACGAATCCCCTAACCGTTGGGCAGCAGCCTGTTCTCTCAAGTCAGTCATATAGGCCGCGACTTTCGGCCAGCAGCGAGAGCGAGGCTGGTGCTGCAACTCATACTGAACCGCATGTAGCAATGCAGGCAGGTCAAGCGGCTTCGGAAGGTCTACTGACTGAAGCGGGCGTGAAGTATAAACGGCGGTCGTTCAAGAAACGAGGAAGGCTCTAGATCCCGGCATACCACTCATAGCCCTGATCCTCCCAGTAGCCACCCTTTCCTCTGCCGATAGCGGCCAGTGAGGCGACGAGCTCCATGCCCGTTACATACTTCGCATGTTTGTAGCCCAACTGGCGTTCGATCCGTAGGCGAATCGGCGCGCCGTGGGGAATGTCGAGCGGCCTTCCGTTCAGGTCGTACGCCAGAATCGTCTGGGGGTGATAGGCATCCTCCAAGGCCACGCTTTCATAATAGGAAACGCCTTCATCGTCGATGTCGGCGCAGTAGAACACGACGTATCGGGCCTCCGGCAACGGTTCGACCCGATGCATGAGATCCCCCAGCGGCACGCCCGTCCATTTGCCGATGGCACTCCATCCCTCCACACAATCATGCCGCGTAATTTGCGTACGCGCCGGCATAGCGCAGAGTTCAGCGAGCGACCATGCCGTGGGCTTGGCGATGAGACCCGTGACCACGATCTGCCACTCGACGAAGCCGTGCGCTGCCTTGGCAATGTAATCGGAGGTTCCAGGATGCGTGCTGCCGTTGGGCGGAAAGACGGCGGAGATGTCGCGCTCTTCATATTCCTTGGCCAGTGCGTTCGCCGGCGTCAGCGCACGCTGTACGCGCTCAGTCAATGCTTCGGTGTAGCCGAGCATCTGCCGGACCCATTCGCTGCGCGAAAGATTGTCACAGCCGGCACTGGCGATGAGACCGGCGGCACCAGCGGCGGTTTTCAGGAGCTGCCGTCGTCCGATCCTATGACGTGCCATAGCGGCCTCCCTTGATGACAAACCAGCCGGTGATCATCGAGCGCATATTGTTCACGAATCCCGTCATGACGACCTGGAGCACGTGCACGGCGACGAAGCCCACGAAGGAAAAGCAGGCGATGAAGTGGAGGGTGCGAGCACCCTGCCGCCCGCCGAACAGGGGGAGGAGCCATGGGAACGCGGCATCGATCATGGGCGACATGCCGAGCCCGTCAACACGATGACCGGCGCCAGGGCGACCAACACGACGAGATACGCCAGCTTCTGTAGCACATTATACCGTGTGGCCTCCTCGCCCTCGGGATGGCGTAAGAGCAGATGATCCTTCATGGCTCGACCGATGTGGCGGAGATCGACCGTCGTCGGCAAGAGATCGCGTGACAGATGCCGGCTCAGCAGTCCATAGCAGACGAAGACCCAGCCCGTGATCATAAACAGCCACGCGAAGAACAGATGCCACTGCCGACCCATGGCGAGCCACTGCGGGCCGGGCAGCGTGGCCCAGACCGGAAACGCGCGTCCACGGTGGTCTGAATACCCTAGCACGCCGATGGTATCGAAGGAATGGCCGAAGATCGTCGTGATACCTTTGATCTCGCCGGTCTCCGTCTGCACCGGCCGGATGAATAGTAGCGCGTCGTTCCGATCCGACCGATCTCCCCAGTAGAGAGCGGGATGGGCATTGAAGATCTGTAATCCGCTCATGACGAGAATGAAGAGGGACGAGGCATTGATCCAGTGGGCAATCCGAATTGGAAGCGAATGCCGGTATGTCCATGTTGTCGGCTCATGGGAAACGGATTCAAAGCTCGTCGGCGTAGGTGGGACAACGTCTCTTGTCTGATTCATGGCTCTCCTTTCCATAGCAGAGACAGGCTAGGAAGCATGAAAAAGGATCGGAGTCTTGTTGTAATCGTCACGATGAGGACAGTAGCATCATTGAAAACCCTCGTGAAAGAGACAGAAGACTCACGTGCTGAGAATGAACGATTCCGTTCACCACATTGGCCATGGAATCGGAGATGAGGATGCTCCCTCGGGGATGTTCATGAATTCTTCCGCCAGAGGTGGTTTCATGAGTCATACTCAGAACTCCGATCGCAGACCATTCAATCCGCTATGTCATCAACTCTTCATTCACGGCCACGGCTTTGATATGGGCGAAGACTCGCTGACCGGGCTTTAATCCTAAGATCATGAACGATTTCCTCGTGATGCTGGC
>JACZCY010147024.1_pt1 | contig 21728 bp, 15 predicted proteins | sample 8641821 | NCBI WGS metagenome assembly JACZCY01 (sample SAMN15324609, study PRJNA640507) | soil metagenome | isolation source: intercropping sugarcane | place: China: Luxin town, Laibin City, Guangxi Province | collected 2019-07-25 | depth 10cm m | reverse complement strand
GAAGGGCGGGCCGAGGAGCGGTTCACCTTCGATGACCTGGTTGCGCAACCCAGGAAGGTCATCTCCTCGCCCACTTGGAGCGGTATCGATTCAGAAAAGGTCTCCTACACCGGAAGCTATACCAACGTCCAGGAGCTGATCCCCTGGCGGACGCTGACGGGACGCCAACAACTCTACCAGGATCATCCGTGGATGCGCCTCTTCGGCGAGCAGGTCTGCGTCTACAAGCCGCCCGTGAATACTCGATCCGTTGAAGCCTTTCGTCGTCACATGAAAGACGGCGATGGGAACTTCCTCGTCGTCAGTTGGATCACGCCTCACCAGAAGTGGGGAATCCACACGACCTACAGCGAGACGAGTCCGATGCTCACCCTGTCCCGAGGTGGTCCGATCGTCTGGCTGGCGGAGTCGGAAGCCAGAGAATCTGGTATCCGGGACAACGATTGGATCGAGGTCGTCAATACCAATGGCGCATTGGTGGCGCGCGCAATCCTCAGCCAACGGATTCCGCGCGGGGTGGCGATGATGTACCACGCACAAGACAAGATCATCAACATGCCGTTGGCTCCGGCCACGGGCCGACGCGGAGGCATTCACAACAGCGTGACGAGGATCGTCCTGAAGCCGACCCACATGATCGGTGGGTATGCGCACCTGGCCTACGGTTATAACTACTATGGAACGGTCGGGACCAACCGGGACGAGATGGTCGTAGTGCGGAAGCTCGAACGGGTCACATGGGAGGCCGATTCGCTGCGACCAGACGCTCATGCTCGAATGATGTGAGACGTGCATCGATGGAGGTCTTATGAAAGTCCGCGCGCAGGTGGCTATGGTCATGAACCTTGATAAATGCATCGGCTGTCACACCTGCTCCGTTACCTGCAAGAACGTGTGGACGTCGCGTGAAGGCATGGAATACGTCTGGTTCAACAATGTCGAAACCAAGCCGGGCGTCGGCTATCCCCACGAATGGGAAAACCAGGAACGCTGGAACGGCGGTTGGGAACGTAAGAAGGACGGCACGATCAAGCCGAAACAGGGCGCGCGTTGGCAAATTCTCACCAACATTTTCTCAAACCCCAACTTGCCGCAACTCGACGATTATTACGAGCCATTTACGTTCGACTACAACACACTCCAGCACGCACCGGAAGGACCGACGGTGCCTACAGCCCGGCCTATATCCATCATCACCGGGGAGGTCAAGGACAAGATCGACGGAGGTCCGAATTGGGAAGACGATCTCGGCGGCGAGTCAGCGGAGCGCTTCAAGGACGTCAATGTCGAAGGAATTGATCCGGATCTCCTGGCTTCATTCGAAAACACCTTTCTGTTCTACCTCCCGCGGATTTGCGAACATTGTCTGAATCCCACCTGTGTCGCATCCTGTCCGTCCGGTTCGATCTATAAACGAGAAGAAGACGGCATTGTGCTGGTGGACCAGGATAAGTGTCGTGGCTGGCGGATGTGCGTCAGCGGATGTCCCTACAAGAAGATTTATTATAACTGGCACACAGGCAAGGCCGAGAAATGCACCTTTTGTTATCCGCGCATCGAATCCGGCCAGCCGACCATTTGTTCGGAGACCTGCGTCGGTCGCCTGCGATACTTGGGCGTGATGCTGTACGATGCCGACTGCATCGAAAAAGCGGCGAGTGTCGAACAGGAACAGGATCTGTATGAGGCCCAGCTTGGACTGTTTCTCGATCCCAAAGATCCGGCGGTGCAGGCGCAGGCGAGACAGGACGGGATTCCCGACAATTGGCTGGAGGCGGCCAAGCGATCCCCGATCTATAAGATGGCGGTCGAGTGGCGTCTGGCGTTTCCTCTCCATCCCGAATACCGAACATTGCCCATGGTGTGGTACATCCCGCCCCTCTCACCCGTTGCTGGTTCAGTCGAGACCCCTTCTCCGAAATCTGACGGGCTTCCCGATACATCCTCCCTCCGGATTCCCGTACGCTACCTCGCCAATCTCCTGACGGCGGGAAAGGAGGAGCCCATCGTGCGCGCGCTGGATCGGCTGCTTGCCATGCGCCGCTACATGCGAATGAAAGACATGGGAGACGACGCAGTCGTGCCGCTGCCAGGGGTGGGATTAAGTGAAAGTCAGATCGAGGAGATGTACCGGTACCTCGCGATCGCCGATTATGAAGACCGTTACGTCATTCCAACCAGCCATCAGGAGGCCGTGTCGCACAGCTTCGATGACCAGGGCTCCTGCGGCTTTTCCGCCGACAGCCGATTTTCCGAGGGCGTGACGGGGGCGAGCCTGTTCGCCGGTAAGGAGCGGACGAACGCACAACTCATCAGCGTGGATGAGATCCGGAGAGGGAACCGCAGGCCGTGAAGATCTATAAGGTCATCACCCTGCTTTTGACCTATCCCGAACAGGAGTGGCTGCAGTCGATCCGCGAGTTGCGGGCAATGGTGGCCGCCGAGACGGGGCGAGGCCGGCATGCTGGGCGTCGGCTCGATCTGTTATTGCTCTATCTCGAACGCGGGCGATTGATCGATTTGCAGGAAGCCTATGTCGAAACATTCGATCGCAACCCGGCCCATTCGTTGTTAATCTTCGAACATACAATGGGAGAATCCCGGGAGAGAGGCGCCGCGATGGCTCGCCTTGTTGAGGAGTACCGTCAGGCCGGATTGGATGTGACGAGTAACGAGTTGCCCGATTTTCTTCCGGTGTTCCTCGAGTTCCTGTCCCTAATTTCGCCGGAGGAGGCGCAAGAGCGACTCGCCGGCATCGAAGATGTTGTGGAGACCCTGCATAGCCGGCTCGCTGATGTCCGTTCTCCCTACGCTGGAGCCTTCGACGCGCTGACGGCGCTGACTCCCGGCCCCGCGTTGTCCGGAGTCTCGTCTCCGATTCGCAGCATGAAGCGACTTTTTCGGAGGAAGCAGTCCGGGATCCGAATGGGAGTGCCGGGAACGTTGACGAAAGAACCGCCTGGCGGCGACGGTCATCGCGAGACTTGAAGCGATTCGAGACGATGAGGATATATCATGGCTGATATCCGCGAATTCTTCTTTCAAATCTACCCGTACATCGCCGGCTCCGTGTTTCTCCTGGGCAGTTTGTTGCGTTTTGAGCGAGGCCAGTATACCTGGACCAGCGATTCAAGCGAGTTGCTCAGGCGCGGAACGCTCCGATTCGGCAGTAACCTCTTCCATGTCGGCGTGTTGTTCCTCTTCATGGGACATTTTATCGGCATCCTCATGCCGGAGGTGTTTGAGATCATGGGCATCGGTCTGCAGGGCCATCAATTGGTGGCTATGATCAGCGGTGGACTCTTCGGATTGGCCTGCTTGGTCGGACTCGTCATGCTCATCCATCGGCGCATGACGGAGCCGAGAATCCGCGCGACCACGCGCGTGATGGATCTGGTCGTGCTTGTATGGATTCTCATCACTCTGTCTTTCGGCTTGTGCACACTGTATTTTTCTGCTCAGGAGCTGTCAGGAAGCAACCTGATACCTTTGTCCCGGTGGGCCCGTCATATCATCACGTTTCACGGCGGCGCCGCTTCTTTCGTGGTGGAGCTGCCGCTGGTCTATCAAGTTCATATGGTATTAGGGATGACTCTGTTTGCTCTCATCCCGTTCAGCAGACTCGTGCACATCTGGAGCGGATTTGCATTGGTGGTCTACCTCCTGCGGCCGTATCAGGTGATGCGTCCGGGATTACGCCAACGGTAAGGCGGTCGTCGAGAGGCGAGATCAGAGGAGAAGGGGTGCAGGACGTCGTCGTGGTCGGCGCCGGTATTGCGGGTATCCCTGCCGCCTATGAACTCAAACAGCGGCTCGGCTCCAACGCCCACATTACCGTCGTATCAGACCGGGAGTATTTCCACTTTGTCCCATCCAATCCGGCGCTGGCGGTCGGCTGGCGCGTCGAGTCCGACATCGCTCTCCCGATCAAGCCTTACATAGAGGGGCGCGGGATCGATTTTGTCCACGGATCGGTGGCGACCATCGACGCCGATCGTAATCGCATCGTGGTCGACGGAACCCAGGAACTTTCCTACGATTCCATCCTGATCGCCTGCGGCGCTGTTCCTCAATGGAGAGAAATTCCAGGACTTGCGACGCTCCACTCCGTGCTCGATCTTGAGCAGGCGCTGGCGACGCGGAAAGCCTATGAACGGTTCGTGAGTCGGCCCGGACCCATTGTGATCGGAGCCGCGCCCGGCGCGTCGATCTTGGGCTCCGTGTACGAGTATGCGTTTCTTGTCGACGCCGATCTTCGCAGGCGCGGGATCAGGCGCCGCGCGCCGATCACCATCATCACTCCGGAACCGTACTCCGGACATTTGGGCATCGGCGGCTCGGTCCTGCGCGAGTCTTTGACCCATGCCTTGGCGGCCCATGATATTCAGTGGATCGGAAACGCTGAAACCATCGGCGCGACGGAGGACGTCATTCAGGTGGCGAGACACACAGATGGTGGAAGTGCGAAGAAAGAGTCCATCCCCTACCTGTTCGGTGTCTACTGGCCGCGCTTTGGAGGCATCCCTGCCGTCACCGGCAGCGCGCTTCCAACCGATGCTCATGGGTTGCTCAAGGTCGATCAGTATTTACGAAGCGAGCGATACGAAAACGTATTCGCGGCGGGGATCTGCATCGCTCCCAGCCAGACCTCCTCGACTCCGGTGGAAGTCGGCCTTCCCCAAACTGTGGATGCAATCCAGGAAGAGGTGCGCGTCGCCGGCCATAATCTCGTCGCAAGCTTGCGGGGACAGCCTCTCCGAAGCATCACTATCGAACGCGCGCAACGGGTGATGGAAACCGGGCAAGACCACGCCGCCTATATGTCCGCGCTCCGCGTGCCTGTAGGAGACATCACCGGGCTCAAGCAGGGGCGCTGGGTCTATGAAGCGAAAAAGGAGTTCGAGAGCCGTTTTCTGAATATGGTCATGTTTGGGCTTGAGCACGGCAGTCCTGTGGCGGCGTTGATCCGGACAATCCGGTCCGCTCCCGGAATCAGACCAAGGGCCATACGCCACCACGGAAGACAACTTGTCTTGGAGCTTGACCAGAGCATCTACGCTGAGGTCATCGCAATGGCCACGGTCCTCTCACAGAGTTCTTCTTCCTTCGCCTCGGGGTTGCTGGCGGCGGCCATTCAGGAGGCCAAGACCTGTCTTACGGCGACGGAACGCACAGAAGTGCAACGACGAGTAGAGGAAACAATGATCACGGCGCTGCAGAAAGAGGAGGAAGAGCGCTTGCAGTTTGAGGGTGGAGCGCCTTAAAAGCCGACGTCTTGCAAAGAAAGCTGGAATTACTCGGAAGTATCCGAAGCAGTGATCTCCTGATCGAGATGTAGAGGCCTGGCCTTCTCCGCATCAACCGTTCTCGCCTGCCTGGGTTTGCGATGCTTATGTGTGCCAACAGCGGCTCGTGTAATCGGTTCAGGACCATCAGTTACGCTTGCGCCGAAGCCCCACGAGAACATGGCGGTCACAGGCTTCGAACGCGCATTGTGAATTCCGTTCGAGAGCTTCCTCTCGGCTCATTTGCCTTTGTCATGGCCACGGGTATCATTTCGGTGGGAGCACAGCTTGCGGATCTGCCGGTGCTGGCTTGGGCTCTCTTCTGGATCACGGCTATCGGCTATGGTCTGCTCTGGCTCCTCATGATTATCCGGCTCATACTGGTCAGGCGGCAGATATCGACCGCCTTGATCGTCCACGCAGGCGCTCCCGAATGTCTCACGGTCGTCGCCGGAACTTGTGTGCTCGGCAGTCAGATGGTGCTCTTAGTCGGCAGCGTCACATTCGGGCTTGTGCTGTGGCTTCTCGGCGGCATCTTGTGGATCTTGCTGCTCTATGCGTTCTTCCTTGTCAGCTTCGTGACCGAACCCAAACCCACTCTCGAGCGAGGATTGACAGGTACTTGGCTTTTGACCACCGTTTCGACTGAGTCTGTTGCAATACTCGGGACGCTCCTAGCCCCGCATCTGGGAAATCGGCGCGATAGCGTGTTCCTCATCTCGCTGAGTCTGTGTTTGCTGGGAGGGTTCCTCTACGTCCTCATCATCACGATGATCATGTATCGCTCGATCTTCATTCCGCTGTCGGCCGACATGCTCACTCCGCCGTATTGGATCGGTATGGGAGCTGAAGCCATTACGGTCGTGGCCGGCGCAAACCTGCTTGTGAGGGCTGCGGACTGGACAATCGTGCATGAACTGTTGCCGTTCCTGAAAGGATTTACTCTGCTCTTCTGGGTGACCGCCACGTGGTGGATTCCGCTGCTGCTGGCCTTGGGAGTATGGCGCCATGCGTATCAGAAGATGCCGTTGCACTACCATCCGCAATACTGGAGCCTGGTCTTTCCGTTGGGGATGTATGCGACCTCAACCTTTCAGATGGGTCGTGTGTTGGACCTGCCTGTATTTGCCGCCGGCGCCCGCGCGGTGCTGTATATCGCAGTCGCGGCTTGGCTGATCACCTTCTTGGGTCTCATTCAGGCCATCATGGACCATCTAAGAGAGGAATCTGACGAAAGAGAAGCGGCGCTGTGACGTTGGCTGATGACGAGTTTTCTCGATCGTGGAGACAACTGTCGCCGAATTACATTGTGGCCTCCGTCTCTTGTCCTCAAGAAAATGACGGGCACAAGACTGCGCTTTTCGACAGCATGATGTGAGGTTTCACGATGTTGTGACCGGTCGAATGGATATATCAATTCCGGTCAGGATAAAAACACGACCTGTCGTCTCGGCGGTTTCGTTACGAACCCTCGTGAATAGCGCGGGTTAACGCGGGAAGGATGTATGACAAATCCGCTATTGCACCTTCAGACGTTTGCACAGAGCATCTGGTTGGATTTCATCCGACGAGGCATGCTGACCTCCGGCGAAATGCAACGGCTGAGAGAAGACTGCGGCATTCGGGGGGTCACGTCCAATCCTTCCATTTTCGAGAAAGCCATCGCGGAGAGCCATGATTACGACGACCGAATACGCGCACTCGCACTAGAGGGTAAAACTTCTCGGGAGATTTATGAAGATCTGACGCTCGACGATGTGCGACGCACCGCCGACCTGTTCAGGCGAGTCTATGAGCAGACGGAAGGAAGAGACGGTTTCGTAAGCCTGGAAGTCTCCCCGGACCTGGCTGATGATGCGACGGGAACCGTGAAAGAAGCGCGCCGTCTTTGGCAACTGCTCAATCGTCCGAATGTGATGATCAAAGTGCCCGGGACGCACGAGGGAATCACTGCCATCCGTCAGCTCATCGCAGAGGGCATCAATGTCAACGTCACCTTGCTGTTCGGTCTCTCCCGCTATCGCGATGTCTGTGAAGCCTACCTCGAAGGACTGGCGGCCCGTATGGCAAAAGAGATCCCTCTCGGCCGCGTGGCATCGGTGGCAAGCTTTTTCCTCAGCAGGATCGACACCCTCGTGGATTCCTTATTGGAGCGTCGCCGACAGGAAAGGAATGTCGACAAGCCTTGTCCTGAGCTCCTCGGACAGACGGCCATCGCCTGCGCGAGGGCAGCGTACGAGATCTATAAAGAAATCTTCCACGGCGAGCGTTTCAGTGCGCTGGCTGCTCAAGAGGCAAGGCCGCAGCGACTGCTCTGGGCCAGTACAAGCACCAAGAATCCGAGTGAAAGCGACGTGAAATATGTGGAGGCGCTGATCGGTCCGGATACCGTGAGCACACTGACGCTGGAGACCTTGAATGCCTATCGCGATCACGGCCGACCGGCAGCTCGATTGGAAGAAGGAATAGTGCAGGCGCGGGATGTGCTCAATCGTCTCCACACAAGCGGGATCGATGTGGAGAAGTTGAGCGATCGACTCGAGGAAGAGGGCATCCGGAAATTCATCAGGGCATTCGATAGTCTTATAGAAAGCATCGAGCGAAAGCGCATGGCGACATTGGAAATGCCGTTGGATCGGTCTTTCTGAATTTTCCCGCTGTCGGCGGTCGGGATTCCGCGTTATCGTACTTCGTCCTGGCGCCAACAGCGATGCTGGGAGTCAATATATCTGAATTGTCGGTGCGGGCCATCCGAATGGGGCATGCCGACGCGACCTCCGCCGGCCAAAGAAGCTCCCGGGTCGAACGCCGTGATGGACTCAATAATTATTGACGTGTTTGATCGACTCGCGGAGGTGACACGATGAAAGCTACACAATTGCTCCATAATCTCGGCCAGAGCCTCTGGCTCGATAACATCACGCGCGACTTGCTGACCAGCGGTTCGCTCCAGCGCTATATCGACGAGCTGTCGGTAACGGGACTCACCTCCAATCCAACCATTTTCGACCACGCCATCAAAAACAGCACCGCTTATGATGCGGCAATCCGTAGGAAGATCAAAGAGGGCAAGTCGGAAGAGGAACTATTCTTCGATCTCGCGTTGGAGGATCTCACCCAGGCGGCAGACCTCTTTCGACCCATCTACGACCGAACCAAGGGGGTGGACGGATGGGTCTCATTAGAGGTGTCGCCTCTTCTGGTTCATGACACCGCCGGCACCCTCGCCGCAGCCAAGAGTCTGCACGGCCAGGCCGGTCGTCCCAACCTCTTGATCAAAATTCCCGGCACCAAGGAAGGGCTGCCCGCCATCGAGGAGGCGATCTTCGCCGGCGTGCCCGTCAATGTGACCCTCTTATTTTCCCGCGAGCAGTACTTGGCGGCGGCCGAGGCTTTCTTGCGCGGGATCGAACGGCGCATCGATGCCGGACGCGACCCCGAGGTCGCTTCCGTAGCCTCGCTGTTCGTCAGCCGTTGGGACACCGCCGTGGCGGGCAAGGTGCCCGCCACTCTGAGCAACAGGCTCGGCATCGCCATCGCCAAACGTACGTACAAGGCAGTTCGCAGTCAACTCGACTTGCCGCGATGGTTGCGTATTTACAACGCCGGTGCCCGTCCGCAACGCCTGCTCTGGGCCAGCACGGGAACGAAGGACCCTCAGGCCTCCGATGTACTGTATATCAAGGCCTTGGCTGCGCCTTTTACGGTGAACACGATGCCGGAGGGTACCTTAAAAGCCCTCGCTGATCATGGCGAGCTCAACGAGATCATGTCGGCTGATGGCGGCGATAGCGAGGCGACATTGGACCAGTTCGCCAAAGCGGGCATCGACGTCGATGGGTTGGCCGCAAGGTTGCAGGAGGAAGGAGCGAAGTCGTTCGTGAACTCCTGGAACGATCTCATGGGAGTGATCGCTTTCAAGAGCGCGGCTCTTGCGAAAGCGAGCTAGGGATGGAAGTGGTGCCGCTATAGAAACAGGGCGACCTTGTATTTCGTCCATGGTGCATTCAGGACGGTGGCGGTCGGAATGTGCTGCGACACCGTTGAGTCTCGCGATTCGAGAGTCGAAAGGGGGAGACATGAACGCACAGGTCTCGCCGCTCACTGAACACCAAGCCTGGAAAGATCTCGCGGCACATTATCAGGACATCCGCGCGCTGCATCTGCGCGATCTCTTCGCGAATGATCCAAAGCGTGGCGAGCGCATGACAGCCCAGGCCGCGGGCCTCTACTTCGATTATTCGAAGAACCGCATAACAGATGAAACCCTCGGGTTGCTCCTGCGCCTGGCGGAGGAATCCGGCTTGCGTGGGCGTATCGATGCCATGTTTCGAGGAGAAAAAATCAACATCACGGAAAAACGAGCCGTCCTCCATGTGGCCCTGCGCGCGCCGAGAGGCGCATCGATTCTCGTCGATGGCCGGAACGTGGTGTCTCAGGTCCATGCCGTGCTCGACAAGATGGCGGATTTCTCCGATCGCGTGCGGACCGGCGCCTGGAAAGGGCACACCGGCAAGCGCATTCGCAACGTCATCAATATCGGCATCGGAGGGTCCGACCTCGGACCGGTGATGGCCTATGAGGCGCTGAAACATTACAGCGACCGCGCCATCACATTTCGCTTCGTTTCCAACGTCGATGGCACCGACTTCACGGAAGCCGTCCGCGATCTCGACCCGGCGGAGAGCCTCTTTATCATTTCCTCAAAGACCTTTACGACATTGGAGACTATGACCAATGCCCATACGGCCCGGAAGTGGTTGCTGACCGGCCTGGGAGGCGACGAAACATCCGTCGCCAAGCATTGCGTCGCCGTCTCAACAAACGCGAAGGAGGTGACGAAGTTCGGCATCGACCCCGCCAACATATTTGAGTTTTGGGACTGGGTCGGTGGCCGCTATTCCATGGATTCTGCCATTGGCCTCTCGACCATGCTGGCCATCGGGCCGGAGCATTTTCGTGCCATGTTGGAGGGCTTTCACCAGATGGACGAGCATTTTCGCACCGCCCCGTTCGAGCATAATTTGCCGGTTCTCATGGGTCTGTTCGCTGTTTGGTATATCAACTTCTTCGGCACACAAACCATCGCGGTCCTACCGTATGAACAGTACCTGAAGCGCTTTCCCGCCTATCTGCAGCAGTTGACGATGGAAAGCAACGGCAAACAGGTCACGCTGGATGGGAGTCTCGTTTCCTGGGATACGGGCGCGATCTATTGGGGCGAGCCGGGAACCAACGGTCAGCACTCTTTCTATCAGTTGATCCACCAAGGAACCAGGCTCATCCCGTGCGATTTCATCGCGTTCATGCAACCGCTGCACCCGCTCGGACGGCACCATAACATGCTCGTCGCGAACGTCTTTGCCCAGACCGAAGCGTTGGCCTTCGGCAAGACGCCTGAGCAGGTCAAGTCAGAGGGCACGCCGGATTGGCTCGTCCCCCACAGGGTCTTCGAAGGTAACCGACCTCGAACACGATCCTGGCCAAGCGGCTCACGCCGGAAACGCTCGGCAAACTCATCGCCCTCTACGAGCACAGCGTCTTTGTACAAGGCGCGATTTGGAACATTGATTCGTTCGATCAGTGGGGTGTGGAGTTAGGCAAGATGCTGGCTCAGCGAATTATCCCCGAACTCGAAAACAAGGAGGAGCCCGCTCTCAACCATGATAGTTCAACCAACAACCTGATCCGTCGTTACCGAACACTGAGGCAGACGACATGAGAACTCCCGACGTTAATGAACAGCACCGAAAGATGAAGACCCATCCCGGTTTTATTGCGGCGCTGGATCAAAGCGGCGGCAGCACACCCGGTGCACTGTGTCTGTACGGAATCAAAGACAATGCGTGGTCCAACGAGGATGAAATGTTCGCGCTCGTGCACCAGATGCGCACGCGGATCATGACCAGCCCCAACTTCACCGGCGAGCGGATCATCGGCGCCATCCTCTTCGAAAATACCATGGATAGGAATGTCGAAAAGCGGCCTACCGCGGATTATCTCTGGAACGTGAAAGGTATTGTGCCTTTTCTGAAGATAGACAAGGGCCTCGCAGCCGAGAAAGACGGAGTCCAGTTGATGAAACCGATTCCCGCGCTGACCCCGCTGCTTGGCAAAGCCAAAATGAACGGCATCTTCGGAACCAAGATGCGCTCATTGATTAAGCAAGCCAATCCGCGAGGCATCCAGGATATCGTGAGCCAGCAATTCGATCTAGTCGGGCACATCATCGCAGCCGGCCTCGTGCCGATCCTCGAGCCGGAAGTCGACATTCACAGCCGGGAAAAGGCCAAGGCCGAGCAGTTGCTCAAGACAAGCATCCTCGAGCAACTCCATCACCTGCGAGCAGATGAATCGGTCATGCTCAAGCTCACGCTGCCGGAGCAAGACGACTTCTACGTCGAGTGCGTCAAAAATCCCAAAGTCGTGAGGGTCGTTGCGCTGTCGGGCGGATATGGACGGGAAGAAGCCAATGATCGCCTACGCAGAAATCACGGCATCGTGGCAAGCTTTTCGCGGGCGCTGGTGGAAGGGCTGACGGCCCAGCAATCCGATGCTGAGTTCAACGCCATGCTGGATACATCTATTCAAAGCATCTTTGATGCATCCAACACGTGAAGCAGCCATGAACACAGATGCCATGAGACTTGCCCCTTCTATTCTTGCGGCGGACTTTGCACAGATGTTTGAAATTTGTTGGTCTCGATATAGCGATCCGTTCACAAAAAGGAGCGATCTATGCAAATCGGCATGGTTGGTCTGGGAAGGATGGGCGCGAACATGGTGCGGCGGCTGCTCAAGGGGGGGCATCAGTGCGTGGTCTACGATCTGTCGCCAAAAATCGTGCAGGAGTTGGCCAAGGAAAATGCTGTGGGGTCTTCCACGCTCGCCGATTTCGTCAAGCAACTCACGAAACCGAGGGCAGTCTGGCTGATGGTCCCGGCAGCCGCGGTCGACAAGATGATCGCCGATATCCTTCCCCATCTTGAGTCCGACGACATCCTCATCGACGGCGGAAATTCATACTACATAGACGACATCCGACGCGCCAAGGAACTCGCACCGAAAGGAATCCATTATGTGGATGTGGGGACCAGCGGGGGGGTCTGGGGTTTGGATCGTGGCTACTGCATGATGATCGGAGGCGAGCAGACAGTGATCAAACATCTCGATCCCATCTTTGCCCGGCTAGCTCCCGGCAGGGGTCACAGCTTGCCGCGTACGCCGGGGCGTGAACGGGTCGGCGGGACCGCTGAGGAGGGATATCTGCATTGCGGCCCAAACGGCGCCGGCCACTTCGTCAAGATGGTCCACAACGGCATCGAGTACGGCCTCATGGCTGCCTATGCCGAGGGACTCGGTGTCCTGCGCGCCGCCAACATCGGCAAGCAGACACATGAAGTCGATGCCGAAACGACGCCGTTGCGTGACCCTGAGCACTATCAATACGACCTCAATCTGTCTGACATCGCGGAAGTGTGGCGACGCGGCAGCGTAATCGCCTCATGGTTGTTGGATCTGACGGCAAGCGCCCTGATCGAGGATCCTACCCTCTCGACGTTCACAGGAAGGGTCTCGGATTCGGGCGAGGGACGCTGGACGATTAAGGCCGCCATCGATGAGGCGGTGCCGGTTCATGTCTTGACGGCGGCACTGTATGAGCGGTTCAGCTCGCGCGGTGAGGCGGATTTTGTGGATAAACTGCTCTCGGCGATGCGCTATGCATTCGGCGGCCATGTGGAAAAATCCGCGAAGTGAGGAGAAGAAGTGATGAATGGTCTCCATTCGGACGCCCTGGTCTTTTTCGGCGCCACGGGCGACTTGGCGTACAAGAAAATCTTCCCGTCGTTGCACGCGATGGTGAAACGCGGCCACCTGAACGGACCGATCATCGGAGTGACGAAGGTCGATTGGAACCTCGACCAATTCCGCTCGTATGCGCGGGAGAGCATCGAGCGGCACGGCGGCGGACTCGACGCGGCAGCCTTCGACAAGCTGTGCGATCTATTGCGCTATGTCGAGGGCGACTACAAGGACGCAGCGACCTTTCATGCTATCCGTAAGGAACTGGGCTCCGCACAGCGGCCGATCCACTACCTCGCTATCCCTCCCTCGCTGTTCGGACTGGTCGTGGAGCAACTGGCTAAAGCGGGCTGTGTGGAGGATGCTCGCGTCATCGTTGAAAAGCCTTTCGGTCATGACCTCGCCTCGGCCCAGGAACTCAATCGGATTCTCCTCGGCTCCTTCAACGAGAACTCGATCTTTCGCATCGACCATTACCTCGGCAAGCGGCCGGTGCGCAACATGATCTTCGTCCGTTTCGCGAACGTGCTTCTGGAGTCGTTCTGGAACCGTAATCACATCGACAGCGTACAGATCACGATGGCGGAAAGCTTCGGAGTCCAGGGCCGAGGCGCGTTCTATGAGCAAACCGGCGCGATCCGCGACGTGGTCCAAAATCACCTCTTGCAGATCTTAGCGTATCTGGCCATGGAGCCGCCGGTGAAAACCGACAGCACCTCGGTCCGAAATGAAAAGGTCAAGGTTCTGAAAGCCATTCCGCCGCTGGAGGCGAAACATCTTGTCCGCGGGCAGTTTCGAGGTTACCGGAGGGAAGCCGGCGTGGCGTCCAATTCGACAGTCGAAACCTTCGCGGCCATGCAGCTGAGCGTCAACTCGTGGCGCTGGCAAAGCGTCCCGTTCTACATCCGAGCCGGGAAGTCGCTCCCCGTGACCTGCACGGAGATCGTCATCCGCTTGCGCCGGCCGCCGATTGTCTTTCCGACTTGCGATCCCACGCAGAATTATTTCCGGTTCCGCATCAGCCCCGATATCACGGGTGCCTTTGGCCTGACGATCATGGACCCGGAAGAGAAAATGATCGGACGTCAGGTGGAGCTTCTGGCGAGTCGTCATCCCGGTGCCGAAGAGATGAATGCGTACGAGCGGTTGTTCGGAGAAGCGATGGTTGGAGACGCGACATCGTTCGCCCGAGAAGATTACATTGAGGAGGCCTGGCGCATCGTGGACCCGGTGCTGAAGGCGGACACCCCGGTCTACGAATACGCGCCCGGCAGTTGGGGACCCAGTGAGGTCGATCAGAAAGTCGCGCCTCCCGGAGGTTGGCAAAACCCGATTGTGACAAGCTGAAGCATAACAGGAGATTGTGGTTTGTCTCTAACGGCAATCTTCACGCTCTATGGACCTCCTCCTTTAGCAGTAGATAGAAGGGATTGCCCTTTCTGTGACGAATAGAAGCATGGATCTTTGTGAAGCTAGAGATTTTTGCCGATAACAATGCGGTCGCGCGACAGGCCGCCGCCATCATCGCCGCCGAGGCTCGGGCGACCGTCGCCGCGCACGGCCGCTTCGTCCTAGCCATCAGCGGCGGCCGCACTCCCTGGCTCATGTTGCGTGCCTTGGCCAACGAAGAGGTCCCTTGGGCAGGCGTGCATGTCGTCCAGGTGGACGAACGTGTGGCTCCTGCGGGACACCCGGACCGCAACCTCGCTCACTTGCGGGAAAGCCTGCTTGCACATGCTCCGTTGAGTTCCGACCAGATCCATGCCATGCCGGTGAACGCGTCTGACTTGGAAGCCGCCGCCGCACGCTATGCCTTAACGCTCCAGGCCATTGCCGGCTCACCACCGGTGCTTGATCTCGTCCACCTGGGGCTTGGCTCCGACGGCCACACCGCGTCTCTGGTGCCAGGAGATCCGGTCCTCGACGTCACAGATAGAGATGTTGCGCTCACCGAGGTCTACCAGAAGAGGCGGCGAATGACGCTGACCTATCCGATACTCAATCGCTCCCGGCATATCCTGTGGGTCATCACCGGAAGCGAGAAAGTGCCGATGCTCGCGCGTCTATGCGATGGCGACCTGTCGATTCCGGCCGGGAGAGTGCGCCAGGACACAGCTATGGTCCTTGCCGACCGTACGGCGGCAGGCAAACTGCCTCCGCCCTAAGAGAGAGAAAGAGAACATCATGCGCGTGGGCATTGCCGCCGATCATGGTGGGTTCGGCTTGAAAGAAGAATTGGTCGCCAGGCTTCGTGCGGCAAGGTACGAAGTGGTCGATCTCGGCCCTCATCGCGTAAGCGAGGGTGACGATTATCCCGACTATGTCGTCCCACTCGCGCAGGCGGTCGCCGCGGGTAAGGTGGATCGCGGCGTAGCGATTTGCGGGAGCGGTGTGGGCGCCTCGGTCTGTGCGAACAAAGTTGCGGGCGTCCGAGCGGCACTGATTCATGACCACTTCTCGGCGAGACAAGGTGTCGAGGACGATCACTTGAACATTCTGTGTATGGGTGGCCAAACCGTGGGACCGGCCGTGGCTTGGGATCTGGTCCAGACGTTTCTGTCAGCCGAGTTCAGCCAAGCCGCGCGACATCTACGCCGCCTAGCCAAAGTGACTTCCTTGGAAGCAGGAAGAAACTAGAGCGCGTCGAAAGGAGAGCACTATGACGGAGAAGAACATTGTTCAGTTGGCGATCAATACCGTCCGCACTCTCTCGATGGATGCAGTGCAGGCGGCCGATTCGGGCCATCCCGGGACGCCGATGGCGCTGGCACCGGTGGCCTATTGTTTGTGGCAACGGTTTCTGCGGTTCGATCCGGACGATCCGATCTGGCCGAACCGTGATCGATTCGTGCTGTCGAACGGCCATGCCTCAATGCTGCTGTATTCGCTGCTGCACCTCTGCGGCGTCAAAGCGGTCAATCCTCAATACGAGACGCTGGGAGCACTCTCGGTCACGCTCGACGACATCAAACGCTTTCGCCAGCTCGACAGCAAGTGTCCCGGCCATCCGGAATACCGGTGGACCTCCGGCATAGAAACGACCACAGGCCCGTTGGGCCAAGGCGTCGCGACCAGCGTCGGCATGGCCATTGCGGGCAAGTGGATGGCGGTGTATTTCAATCGGCCGAACTTCACGATGTTCGAGTACGACGTGTACGCCTTGTGCGGCGACGGGTGTCTGATGGAAGGCGTGTCGGGAGAAGCCGCGTCGCTGGCCGGCCATCTGAAACTCTCCAATCTCTGCTGGATCTACGACAACAACAAGATCACGATTGAGGGGCATACCGAGTTGGCGTTCAGCGAAGACGTGGCCACGCGCTTCATCGGCTACGGCTGGAACGTCACGCGAGTGGGCGACGCAAATGATCTGGACATGCTCGAACGCGCGTTCAACACGTTCAGGCGCACCACCGACCGGCCGACTTTGCTCATCGTGGACAGTCATATCGCCTATGGTTCGCCCAACAAGCAGGACACCCACGCGGCGCACGGCGAGCCACTCGGCGAGGAAGAGATACGGCTGACCAAGCGCAACTATGGCTGGCCGGAAGACGCTAAATTCTTAGTCCCGGACGGAGTCCGCGAGCATTTCCAAGCGATGATCGGTAAGCGGGGACGCCAGGCACGCGAGGCGTGGCTGGCGACGTTCGCCGACTACAGGCGGCGTTATCCGGAGCTCGCTGACCAGCTCGACCGGATGCAACACCGCCGCCTGCCGGACGAATGGGAAAAAGACCTGCCGACCTTTCCCGCCGATGCCAAAGGACTTGCTTCGCGGGATTCCTCGAGCAAGGTGTTGAATGCGATTGCGAGACGAGTGCCCTGGTTGATCGGCGGCTCCGCGGATCTGGCTCCCTCGACGAAGACCAGGCTTACGTTCGAGGGGGCGGAGGATTTCGAGCCCGGCTCGTACGGCGGCCGGAACTTCCACTTCGGTATCCGCGAGCATGCGATGGGCGCCGTGCTGAACGGGCTCTCGCTCTCAAAAGTCCGGCCATACGGGTCCAGCTTCCTGATTTTCAGTGATTACGCAAAGCCCGCGATCCGCCTGTCCGCGCTCATGGAGATTCCGGTCATCTATATCTTCACCCATGATTCGATCGGCCTGGGCGAGGACGGCCCGACCCATCAACCGGTCGAACAACTCGCTTCGCTCCGGGCGGTTCCAAACCTCATCGTGCTCCGGCCGGCGGATGCCAATGAAGTCGTCGAAGCCTGGCGAGTCCTCATGCAGTTGCGGCATGAGCCGGCGCTGTTGGTCCTGTCGCGCCAAGCGTTGCCGACTCTGGATCGTGCGAAATACGCCCCGGCCTCCGGCGTGTCGATGGGCGCCTATGTGCTCGCCGATGGCGGCGGGGTTCCGGACGTACTGCTGATGGCCAGTGGAAGCGAGGTCTCGCTCTGCGTTGCGGCTTATGAACAGTTGAAAACCGAAGGCCTCAAGGCCCGCGTGGTGAGCATGCCGTCCTGGGAACTGTTCGAACGGCAGAGCCAAGAGTACCGCGACGGAGTGCTCCCTCCCGACGTAACCGCGCGTGTCGCCGTGGAACAGGCATCGACGTTCGGCTGGACACAATACACGGGGCGCGACGGCGCCGTCATCGGCATGAAAACCTTCGGGGCCTCGGCACCGCTCAAGGAATTGCAGCACAAATTCGGCTTTACTCCCGAGCAGATCACGGCCATCGCCAGAGCCCAGATGGTTCGCGGTCAAGAACCGGCTGCCCACCTCGCTGGAAAATGAGGCGGGGCTGTTGGCCATGAGGTCTGAGCTTAGGAGACACAGGGGTCGGGGTATCGCCCCACGAGGAGCCTGAGTATGGCAATCTCACAATCGGATGCGCTCATCCTATTTGGGGCAAGCGGCGACCTGGCCTACAAGAAGATCTTTCCGGCTTTGCAAGCTATGGTGCGGCGCGGTCGCCTGGACACGCCGGTCATCGGGGTGGCGAGAACTAAATGGAGTCTCGAACAATTCAGAGCTCGGGTCGGCGAAAGTCTGGCGAAACATGCCGGCATGGATGTTCAGGCTTCCACCAAGCTCTCAGGATTGCTCCGGTATGTCAGCGGCGGCTACGGCGAAACAGCGACCTTCGAGCGTCTACGGAAGGAGCTCGGCGGCGCCGCGCACCCACTCTATTATCTGGCTGTTCCTCCCAGCATATTCGCGACGGTGCTCGAAGGGTTAGACAAGGTCGGATGCGCGAGGGACGCCCGCGTGGTCGTCGAGAAGCCGTTCGGTCGAGATTTGAAGTCGGCGCAAGCGCTGAACCGCACACTTCGCGCCTCGTTTCCGGAGCAGTCGATCTTTCGCATCGATCACTATCTGGGAAAGGAACCGGTCCAGAACTTACTCTACTTCCGCTTTGCCAATCCGCTCTTTGAAGGGGTCTGGAACTCCCGTCACATCGAGCACGTGCAGATCACGATGGCGGAACGTTTCGGAGTGGCCGGCCGAGGTCGTTTCTACGAGGAAGCGGGAGCAATTCGCGATGTGGTGCAAAACCACATGTTGATGGTGATCGCGTGCTTGACCATGACGGAGCCGGCCGGGAACGATCATGAGTCGGTACGAGAGGCGCGGGCGAGCGCCCTGAAAACAATCCGGCCGCTCAACCCTTACGATGTCGTACGCGGCCAGTTCCACGGCTATCGTCAGGAACAGGGCGTGGCTCCCGACTCGCAGGTCGAAACCTTCGCTGCGCTCCGTTTTTACCTCGACAGTGATCGGTGGACAGACGTGCCCTTCTATGTGCGCGTCGGAAAGCATCTTCCGGTGACAGCCACCGAGGTGCTGATCGAGTTCAAGCGACCATGCTGTCCCGTATTGGATGAGTACGAGCCACCGCTCGCCGACTATATCCGGTTTCAGCTCAGCCCAAAAGTCTCAATCGCGCTGGGAACAAACGTCAAGCTCCCGGGAGAGGCGATGGCGGGGAAACGAACGGAGTTGGTCGCGCATCAAGGCTCAGGTGACGATATGGATCCCTATGAACGTCTTAATGGAGATGCCATGAGAGGTGATGCCCGGCTCTTCGCGCGCGAAGACGCAGTGGAAGCCGCCTGGCGTGCCGTGGACCCGATCCTCACATCAGCGACGCCGCTGTATAACTACGAGCCGAACACCTGGGGTCCCAACGAGGCGGATCGGATCATCGGCGACGGTGGTTGGCATAATCCGAAAGGAACCCATCATGAGTAAGCACCCGTTAGTGATGCTCCGCGTGCTTCCCGAGGAATTGGAATCGCTCGCGGAGCTGGCGCTCGATCTCAGGTGGACATGGGTCAATAGCAGCGACAAGCTTTGGGAGATGCTCGATCCCGATATCTGGGGACGGACCCGCAATCCTCGAGCGGTTCTCCAGTACGTGTCGCATGACCGGTTGGAGCATGCGGCGCACGATCCGGCGTTTAGAAATGAACTCCAACGGGTTGTCGCGGCGAGGCGCAGCTATCTAGCCGAGTGCGGGTGGTGTCGCGAGCGCTATCCTCTCCCGGCGCTCAAGACGATCGCCTATTTCAGCATGGAGTTCGGGCTGGGTGAGGCGCTCCCGCTTTATGCCGGTGGCTTGGGTATTCTGGCCGGAGATATGCTGAAGACGGCCAGCGATCTCGACGTGCCGATGGTCGGCGTCGGCCTCCTCTATCAAGAAGGATATTTCCGCCAACTCCTGGACGGCAACGGCTGGCAAATCGAAGCCTTTCCATACAACGATCCGATCAGCCTTCCGGTTCAACCGGTCATGCCGGCCAAGGGAGAATGGCTTCGCGTCCCACTCGAGTTGCCGGGTCGCACCGTATTTCTTCGCGTCTGGTTCGCGCAGGTCGGGCGGACCACGTTATACTTGCTGGACAGCAACGACCAGCTCAACAGCGCGTTCGACCGAGGTATTACGGGTAAACTCTACGACGCTCGGCCCGAACTCCGTCTGATGCAGGAAATGGTGTTGGGCATCGGTGGCTGGCGCATGCTCCTCGCGCTGGGCATTGAGGTGGAAATCTGTCATCTCAACGAAGGGCATGCGGCCTTTGCGGTGTTGGAACGGGTTCGGAGCCACATGCAGAAGACCGGGCAATCCTTCGCAGAAGCGTGGTGCGCGACGAGGGCCGGCACGATCTTTACCACGCACACCCCGGTGGCGGCGGGTTTCGACGCCTTTCCGTCCGACCTGATCCGACGGTCTTTCCGCGACTATGTCGCACAATTGGGAATAACGATGGAGGAGTTGCTCCGCTTGGGCCGCAAGAACCAGCAGAATCCGGAGGAGCCTTTCACCATGGCGGCGCTAGCCATGCGAGGAAGTCTCTTGGTGAACGGGGTCAGCAAGCTGCATGGTGCGGTCAGCCGCCGGTTGTTTCAGCCGGTCTATCCGCGATGGCCGGAACACGAAGTGCCTGTGACGTCGGTGACCAATGGAGTGCATGTGCCGTCGTGGAATTCGAAATGGGCGGATACTCTCTGGAGTGAGGCATGCGGCAAGGAACGCTGGCACGGACCTTTGGGAGAGCTTCCCAAAGCGATCCGCGATATATCGGATGAAGACCTTTGGAAGTTGCGCGCGCAGGGCCGGCAGGCTCTCGTGAAGCACGCCCGCCAACGGCTGGTGCATCAATACCAGTTGCCCGGTGCCGATCCGGAGACGGTCTCGGCAATCCGGCAGGCTCTCGACCCTCAGGCGTTGACGCTCGGATTCGCCCGGCGATTCACGACCTATAAACGTCCGACGTTGCTCCTTCATGATCCGGAACGGTTGGCCCGACTCCTGAATCATCCCGAACGGCCGGTTCAGCTCGTGATTGCAGGGAAAGCCCATCCGCAGGATGAGGCGGGCAAGCAATTCGTTCAACAGTTCGTGCGTTTCGCGCGCTGGCCGGTGGTTCGCCAGCGGGTCATTTTTCTCGCGGATTACGACATGGCGTTGGCTCATCGCCTGGTGCAGGGCATCGATGTCTGGATCAACACGCCCAGGCGTCCGTGGGAGGCTTGCGGGACGAGCGGAATGAAGGTCCTGGTCAACGGAGGACTCAACCTTTCTGAACGGGACGGCTGGTGGGACGAGGCCTACGCCCCGGAAGTCGGTTGGGCTTTGGGCGATGGCCGGGAGCACGAGGATGCCGAGTGGGACACCGTCGAAGCGAGGCAACTCTACGATCTGTTGGAAGGAGGGATTGTGCCGGAATTCTATACCCGCGATGCGCGTGGCATCCCAGGCAGGTGGGTCGCACGGATCCGAGAAAGTATGGCCCGACTCACTTCCGCATTCAGCAGCAGTCGCATGTTGCGCGAGTATGTAGAGACCCTCTACCTTCCTGCGACCCGAAATTATCGCAAGCGGACGGCTGAAGGCGGGAGCTTGGTGAAGCATCTTCTTGCTTGGCAAGCTGCATTGGAACAATACTGGCCAAGCATCCGGTTCGGAGAAGTGCGAATCGCGCGCGAAGATGAGTTGTGGCGCTTCTTGGTGCCGGTTCATTTAGGCGGGCTGGCCCCTGCCGCTGTCCGGGTCGAACTCTATTCCGATCCGGGGAAAGGACAAGATCGCGTGTGCCTGCCGCTGGTCAGACAGGAAACAGCATCGACCACGACGGGTTGGCATATGTACCAGGGAAGCGTCCGGTCCGATCGGCCGGCGGACCACT